>OKVT01000031.1_pt1 | contig 138198 bp, 109 predicted proteins | sample 1606951 | NCBI WGS metagenome assembly OKVT01 (sample SAMN03281019, study PRJEB24777) | human gut metagenome | isolation source: fecal sample PR141 from 1 month old male Chinese infant, vaginal delivered... | place: Singapore | collected 2005-11-08
AGACGCTTACGCTGATGAAGGGTGATGAGGTTATCGAGTTGCGAGAATAAAACGCCAATCTGTGCCTGCTCTTCAACACTAGGCATTGGTAAATTCTTCTCGAGCAGGTCTTCTTTGGTGATTCCTTTAATCGCAGAGCCCTGAACGATATGAAGGTCTTCTTGAAGCCTTTTCCATAGCGCATAGCAGGTATATCGCGCATCACCTTTTAGCCCACATAACGAGATGAAATCTTGACTCGTTGAATACTGAAATGGCAGGTAGATAAGCTTTCCGACACCGACATGAGTAACGACGGCGATAGAGTTTTCTGGAACGATTTGCGCTGCAGATTCTTCCAATCCTTTTTGGGTAATGGCTTTAGGAATATCGACATCAAACAGCGTGTCCTCGAGAACATTAGATGACTGAATCCAAGGTATTTCACCATCCCAGTACGCCGGGTTTGACGTACTGGGAGTGCCGCCGCCAATAGTCGTAGTCACCAGCTCCCCCAACTGACGCTGTTCCCAAGCGGGCATCGGCACTACATGAAGCAGGGCAGACGGGATACGAGTGGCTGGCCGAACATACGCAATACATCTACCGGCAACTTGGGCACTATCATTTCCGTTGTTAGCTACACTTATCGCGATAAGTGTAGCTAACAACGATTGAAGCGACACCTTACAAGCCATGAGAGGTAGAACCGTTCCCCCCTCTATTTTGAAAAACTTGAATAAGTTAGTTTTTTCAAAATAGGGATGCGTCGAAAAGACGCATAAACGCACGAAAAATGCGGGCATCCGATATGCAGTGTTCATTGAATCACTGTATATCGGATGCCCGCAATTGTTTCAGACCAATTGAAGAGCCTTAGCTCAGCATCAGCCTCACGCCTCGGCGACCTCCACGCCCAGCTCGGCGCCTTCCTTCACTTCGAAGGAGGTAGCCAGTGTCTCGTGGGCGATCAGATCCTTGAACTGCTCGACCTTGGCCACATCAACAGCCGGAACGGTCAGCACCAGGGAGATGCGATCGGCGATGTCCAGATCGGCGGCCTTGCGGGCGTCCTGCACGGCGCGAATGGCGTCGCGGGCGTAGCCTTCAGCCAGCAGGTCGTCATCCAGAGCGGTGTCGAGAATCACGAAGCCACCGGTCGGCAGAGCGGCGGACACCGAAGCAGCGGCCTCGGCGGCATTCTCCTCCTCCACACGGTTGATGAGCTCGTACTCGCCTTCGACCAGTTCCAAATCGCCGGACGGCGTGGAAACCACCGGAGCGCCGGAAGCGTTTACGCTCCAGTCGCCGGACTTGGAGGCCTTGATGGCGAACTGCACCTGCTTGCCCAGACGCGGGCCGGCAGCGCGAGCGTTCACGCGCAGCTCGTGCACGATCTTCAGACCCTGGGAACCAGCGTCCTCCATCGTGCAGAATTCGATATCCTTGACGTTGAGCTCGGACTTCAGCAACTCGTCGTAGGCCTTGACTGCGTCCACATCCTCGGCCACCACAGTGAGCTTGGCGAGCGGCTGGCGCACGCGGATCTTGGCGGCCTTGCGCAGGGACAGAGTGCCGGAAACGACTTCGCGCACCTTCTCCATTGCGGCGACCAAAGCCGGATCGTCAACCAGCACGCGACCAAGTTCGGTATCCGCACCGGTCTTCTCGTCCACCACATACGGCCAGTCGGCCAGATGCACGGACTCGCCACCGGTCAGGCCACGCCACACGGACTCGGCTTCCATCGGAGCAAGCGGCGCAAGCACGCGCATGAACGCCTCAAGCACGGTGTACAACGTGTTGAACGCGTTCGCATCCTCGTTCCAGAAGCGGTCGCGGGTGTTGCGGATGTACCAATTGGTGAGCACGTCGATGAAGTCGGACACCACATCGCAGGCGTCAGAAATCGCAAACTCGTTCAGAGACTTCTCCACACGCTCCACCAGGCGGCGGGTGCGGGCCAGCAGATAGCGATCCATCTGCGGCAGGCCAGCGACCTCGTCGGCACGCAGCTGGCGGGCGTCGAATCCGGCCCCGCCGTTGGCCGCGTTGGCGTACAGGGTGAAGAAGTAGTAGGAGCTCCACACCGGCAGCATGACCTGGCGCACGGTGTCGCGAATGCCCTCGGCGGTGACGATCAGGTTGCCGCCGCGCAGAATCGGCGAGGACATGAGGAACCAGCGCATGGCGTCGGAACCGTACTTGTCGAACACGCCGTTCACGTCCGGGTAGTTGCGCAGGTGCTTGGACATCTTCTGGCCGTCGGAGCCGAGCACGATGCCGTGGCAGATCACGTTCTTGAATGCCGGTCGGTCGAACAGGGCGGTCGCCATGACGTGCAGCAGGTAGAACCAGCCACGAGTCTGGCCGATGTATTCCACGATGTAATCGGCCGGGAAGTGCTGTTCGAACTTCTCCTTGTTCTCGAACGGGTAGTGGAACTGCGCGAACGACATGGAGCCGGACTCGAACCAGCAATCGAGCACATCAGAGATACGGTGCATGTGCGATTTGCCGGTCGGATCATCCGGGTTCACGCGCGTCAGGTTGTCGATCCACGGACGGTGCATATTGACGTTGCCGTCCTTGTCGCGCGGGTAGTCGCCAAAGTCGGCCTTGAGCTCTTCAAGCGAACCGTACACGTCCACACGAGGGTACTTCGGGTCATCGGACACCCACACCGGAATCGGGGAACCCCAGAAACGGTTGCGGGAGATTGACCAATCACGCGCGTTGGCAAGCCACTTGCCGAATTGGCCGTCCTTCACGTTCTCCGGAATCCAGTTGATCTGCTGGTTGAGCTCCAGCAGGCGCGGCTTGATCTTGGTCACGGACACGAACCAGGAGGACACCGGTTTGTAAATCAGCGGGGTGGCGCAGCGCCAGCAGTGCGGGTAGGAGTGCACGTAGCTCTTCTCCTGGAAGAGGATCGCGCGCTGGTCTTCGGGAATCTCGGCGAGCGGGCCGTCGCCGGCACGCAGGTTGCGCAGGATCGGCAGGTTCGCGTCGAACACGTACATGCCCTCGTATTCCGGGCACTGGGAGGTGAAGCGGCAGCCGGCGTCGAGCACATCCGTGCTCTTGACTCCGTGCGCGTTCAGCGTGTTCATATCGTCCTCACCGTAGGGAGCCTGGTGAACCAGACCGGTACCTTCGACGGTGTCGACGTAGTCGGCGGTGAAGATCGTGTAGCCGTTCGGGCCGGGCACATTGCCTTCGGTCTCGGCCTTCTCCCCCGCGAAGTACGGGAAGACCGGGTAGTAGCGACGACCAGCCAGCTCAGAGCCCTTGAGCTCGCGCACGACCTCGTAGTTCTCGCCGAGTTCCTTGGTGTAGTGCCCAAGTAGCGGCTTGCCGAAGTAGAACTTCTTGCCGGCGAACTTGCCCTCGGTCGGGCGCACCTCAACATAATCGATGTCGGCGCCGACCACGATGGCGAAGTTGGTGGGCACGGTCCACGGCGTAGTGGTCCAGAAGACGGCGTAGGCATCTTCCTCATCACGCATCTTGACGGCCACGGACACGGTGGTGTCCTGACGATCCTGGTACACATCGGCATCCATGCGCAGCTCGTGCGCGGAAAGCGGAGTCTGATCCTTCGGGCAGTACGGCAGCACGCGGTAGCCCTGGTAGGCCAGGCCCTTGTCGTAGAGCTGCTTGAAGGCCCACATCACCGATTCCATGTACGGGATGTTCAGAGTCTTGTAGCCGTGCTCGAAGTCGACCCAGCGGGCCTGACGATGCACGTAGTCCTGCCATTCATGCGTGTACTTCAGCACGGAGGCGCGGCAGGCGTCGTTGAACTTGTCGATGCCCATCTTCTCGATCTGGTCGACCGAGTCGATGCCGAGTTCCTTCTGAGCCTCGAGCTCGGCGGGCAGGCCGTGGGTGTCCCAACCGAACACGCGGTTGACCTTGCGGCCCTTCATGGTCTGGTAGCGCGGGATCACATCCTTGGCATAGCCGGTCAGCAGGTGGCCGTAGTGCGGCAGACCGTTCGCGAAAGGCGGGCCGTCGAAGAATACGAACTCGTTCTGGCTGTGGTCGCCAGAAGGATTACGCTCCACCGACTTCTGGAAGGTATCGTCCTCATCCCAATAGTTAAGAACGGTCTCCTCCATTTGGGGGAAGCTGGGGTTCGGCGCCACGTGTGCGGTCTCGCCGCCCTCGTTCGCCTTGGGATATACGTTTTCGCTCACCGTAAATCTCCTAGTTGTACTGTGCACTGGTCCTACAGGAGCATCATTGGTGGCGATTGATTCAAGTGGCCGCTTTAGTAGTCGCCCCGCCCGAACCCATCATCGGATGATGTTCCTGCCTACGAGGACGATGACGAGCGTTTTGTACGCTCCACACCGCGGTACCACCTCGCTTATCGCACCGGTTGCGCTCCGCCGAACTGTTGCACTCAACGCAGCGCGGCCCGCACGACCGCTTGTGTTCGGCTGTCTCGGGCCGATCCCGTCGGTTCTACTTGGCGATTGCCGCCGTTCTTCCGAAGACTCCCCGCTGATAACGGATCACTGCCTCACAACGGTGCATATCCTAACACGCCACGCGGTCAAGTCTGCACGAATGTTCACTGAGAGACGCCGTCGACCGCGAACCAGTGAATGTTGCAGACATTTCTGTATCAGTTATCAGTCATGCAGACATATCCGTACAAGTTATCGCCGATTTATAGCCATAACTAGACGGATAATGACTGCATCCCGTTAATCCAACAGGTTATGTCTGCAAAATCCACCAGTACAACAACGGATTACGTCTGCATTCTCTTATGATCAGTCCAATTCGTTCCCGCATAGCGTCTAAATGGACGTGTTAGGTCTGCATCCAATTCACGGCCTGCAAGACTCTGCACTCAGCAATTACTTCGTACCAAACCGCTCACGAATCTGAGCGGCAGTACCATAAGAGGCTTGCGCGCCGAACCCAGTCGCGGCGTACGCGGAAACGTATGAGGCCAACTGCGCACTGTCCGCCAACGCATGACCCGAGGCAAGTCCGGCCAGAACCGTGCCCATAAAGGCATCTCCGCACCCGGTAGTGTCGATGGCCTCAACCGCAACTGGCGCAATACGATAGATATCATCACCATCGATGACTACCGACCCATCCCCGCCAAGCGTAATTACCGCCTGATTAAAGCCGAAGTCATGCATCTGCCGCGCCACATCAGACCAGTCCAGTCCATCCCAATCGTCATCGTCAGGCTCGGCAATGCCCAACAGCTGCGCCATTTCATGTTCATTGACCAACAGAATGTCCGAAGCCTCGATAAGTTCAGCGGGCAGTTCAGCAACGAATGGCGAATCGTTGAGCAATACCTTGAGCCCGGCATCATGACAGAGACGAGCACATGCGGTGACGGTTTCCATCGGGCTCTCCAAACACAGCCCCAGCACATCGGCGGCAACCAATGCGTCAGATGACTGGCGCACATAGTCGACAGACACCTCACCATTGGAACCAGCCGAATATACGATGGTGTTCTCGCCATCCGCATCGACGGTAATCACCGTGGTGCCGCTGGGACCTGCAACGGCAGCGATATGCGAAGTATCCACACCAGCATCGCGCAAATGCTCCAGCAAAAAATCCGCATTGGCATCTTCCCCAACTGCACCAAACATCCGCACCTGCGCTCCAATTCGCGCAGCCGCCGATGCCTGATTCGCTGATTTGCCTCCCGGCAATAAGGTCAGCGGGCCACCGTTGACGGTCTCTCCCGGTTTCGGCAACCGCTCAGTAACGACCGTGTAATCAACATTCATTGATCCGACCACGGACACACTGCCGTGCAGGTGGTCGAGCAAGTCAAGACATGATGCTGACATGATGCATTTCCTTTCGGCCTTCTTGTTTCGGCCTGTCTTCTATGTTCTGCGCTTGTTCTACGTTTCAGCAAAATCACGATGGAAACACAATCGTGCGGGTATGCAAATGCCCGGAGTCTGAAGTCAAATCCCGGGCATTGCACGTATTCGGGGCCAAATCGTCTGCACGATTGATATGTTCTGCTGACGACTGACGCCTAGCGGATTGTGATGGTTATATCAGCATCACGCACCCATCGGCAGGAAGATTGCCATGGACAGGATGAACATGACGATTACGCCAGCGATCATCGGCACACTGGTACGGCGCACAATGTCGATTGGGCTCTTCTTGATGGAGCCGGCGACGATCATCACCACAGCGGAGACCGGCGAGACAGCGCGCAGCAGATTGCCAGCGAGACCCATCGGGATGGACACAGCGAGCACATTGATACCAGCAGCAGCGGCCAGCGGAACCATGAGCGGAACCATCGCGAAGAACAGTGCGGTACCGGAACCGGAGAGTAGCACGATGAGCGCAGTGAGGCCGACAAGGATAAGCGGCAGCACGAAGCCCATACCAGAGCCGGACAGGCCGGTCATTGCGTTCTGCAGTTCGGTGATCAGACCAATGGACTTAAGACCAACGACGAACACAGAAGCAGCGACCAACAGTGCCACAATCGGCATTGCGCCACCCATGCCCTTGAAGAAGGACTCGGTGCCAGCGAGGGTTTCCTTGCCCTTGCGAGTGCGGATGAGCTCGCAGATAATGGCGATCACGAAGGAGAGAATGGAAGCGAGTTCAACACTCAGGTCGATCTTTGCGCCGGTGGTGGAAGTGATGGCGAACACGATGAGAAGCATGATGATCGGCAGCAGCGGCAAAATCGCATACACAGTGCGGTAGAGAGCGCTACCTTCGACAGCCTTAACCTCAGCCAGGTCAACATCACCGTCGGTCAAATCCGAGCCAGCGCGCTTGTCCATGAACTTCTGCCAGAAGTAGTGTGCCAGTGCCATGACGAGCAAGGTCGGGATGGAAACGAGCACGTGATAACGGAAGACGTAATCGCTGGCGGTCAGGCCGGAGAACATGTCGGTCTTAGCGAGTTCAGCGGCGATGGCAACATTGTCGGAGCCAAGCGGGGTCGGCATAATCGTTGCAGTAGTGGCAATGACTGCAGCTGCACTCAGCAGGCTCATACCAGCTTGGCGAAGCACCGGGTACAGCGTTGCCATAAGGATGATAGCCAGGTTGGAAGCACTCGGAATGACCAGAGACAACAGGTTGCCCAACAAGAAGGTAATCGGCACGAGGATATACGGGGACTTGATGTGCGCAATCGGCTTGGCGAGCACACTTACCGTGACTTCATTGGCTCCGATATGGGACATGTAGCCGGTGTAGCCACCAAGGATGAGGATGATGAAGCCAGCAGAAGTGAGCGTGCTCACGAACTGATCGCCTACAACCTTGAACGGATCAAGCCAAGTGACACCACTGGAAACGAAGTCGGTGAATGAGATGTCCTTGCCCATCAGCAATGCGATGTACATCAGCACAATGCCGATGAGGAACAGGGAAATCTTGATGTCCATTTTCTTCACGAGCATAAAGCCCACAATGCCAACCGCGGCAATTGCCACGAGGTACATAATCACCAGTTCCATCGGTCTGGTCCTTTCTTTATTCTCTTATTCTCTGTTGTTGAATTCACGAATATTGATGCGCTCAGGGGCGCCGGTGTTAGCGGCGTCGAAGAGACAAGGGACTATGCACAATGGGCGATGCCGTCCATGAACCAGTCGCAGAATCGATCTGCGTGAACGCCGGTGGTGACGGTGGCATTCGGTTCGCGCTTAAGGTAGCCCTTGAGATCAACGACCGTACACCCTGCAGTGAGTTCGCCAGCGATTTCTACGTCCACGAATGCCTTAGTCATGTCGAATAGGTCAGGCTCCAGCAAGCATGCGACTGCGCAAGCGTCATACATTTTGAGACCGGTGCCGAAGCTGCGCTTGCGGTAGCGCTGGAACAGGTCATGAGCCATCAGACCGACCTTGCCCATATCCTTAAGCTGAGCGGTTTTCTCCGGCGGAATCACAGTTCCCAAGCCGGCGTCCAGTGTGGCCATAGTAATGTCAAGACCAGAAGTGAGCACAATCTTGGCGGCTTCAGGGTCAACGAAAATATTGAATTCGGCCATAACACCCTTGTTGCCGCGAGTGACCGAACCACCCATGAGCACAATGCGCTCAATACGCGACTTGACTTCCGGAAAAGTTTTTAGCAACAGTGCGATGTTGGTCAGCGGACCGATTGGCATGACGGTGACAGGTTCAGCAGAAGCCATGATCTCGTCGCGCATTGCTTCGACAGCATGCTTATCCAGCAGAAGTTCAGTTTTGGGCTCAGGGAAATCGAATCCCTCCATACCGGTTTTACCGTGGATATCGCTTGCATCATCAAGCTGACGGATCAGCGGTTCAGCAGCGCCACGAGCGACCGGCACATCCTTACCGTAGTAGGCCATCAGCTTGAGCGCGTTCGTCGTTGTCGCTTCAATGCTGACATTGCCAGCAACCGTAGTAATCAGCCGCACGTCGAAGCGCGGGTTGAACACTGCCAGTGCGATGGCGACGGCGTCATCGATGCCGGGGTCAGTGTCGATAATCAGAGGGATCTGCTTCATTGCTTGTTCGGTTCCTTTCGTGGTGTGTTGATATACGTGTTATGCGTATTGCTCGGCGAGCCGATTACTTGATTCCGCTTGTGGCGGTGGATTCAGCTGCGCTGAGCGGAACGGGATCAACGAATTGAACTAATCCGCTGCCATAACCCGGTGCCGGCCGGCGCAGGAACCCATGCTCTTCGTAGAACGATTCCTTGCCAGGTGTTGCCATCAGGCCAATGTACGCATGGTTGCAGCAGTGTTCTCGAATGCGTGTGATAAGTGCGCGCAGCACCGCCGTACCGACTCCATCCCCTTGGTATTGCGGTAATACCACGAGATCTTTGATGAAGAATGCGATACGTCCATCGCCGACCACACGACCAATTCCGGCCACCTGACCATCAACGTAGGCAACCACGGAATACAGCCCACCATCCAGCGCCATACGCGCGTCTTCGCGGTCGTAATGGTAGAAACCCACAGCGTCGCGAACGCTGACGTACAGTTCGGCTGTCAGCGCGTCTTGCTGAATCGATATGCACATTGCCCGCTCACCTCCTCTGTGAGTTTCCTCCAAACCGATCATCGTTGATCATCGCCATTGATAAAACGTTTAATCAACTAATGAAAATTATGATATAACCTTTTACCAATGTTGTCAACGATGTCGGCACGTCAGCATTGTTCAGCGCATAAACCCGGCCTTCATGCACCTGATAAACGCTGCAATATCAGGGAACACGCCACATAGGAGCCCCAACCGAATCACGCAGTACAAACGATGACGGGACATAGCGCGATTCACCACGACTGCAATCATTATTTATAATCATGTCGAGTAACATATCCACACCCTGGCGACCCATATCCTCAGCTTGCTGCGAAATAATCGCGACTTGCGGAGTCAGCAGACGGAATACGGCAATGTCATCGAATGAAATCACTGACATTTCACTACCAATATCAATGCCGCGGTCATGCAGCAAACCAATCATCGTGATAATGTCAGGCGAGTAAGCGCAAATAATCGCCGTAACACCTGCTCTTACAAGTTCATTTAGCCCTGCTTCGCGTGAAACATATGTAGAATCACAGTCGGCAACCGCCGCAGTTCTCTCCCCCAACTGCGTCACCTGCGCCACAGCAGAACGGAATGCCGCTTCACGCTCATTTATATTGGACGAGCCCAGTGACGAGTGTGACACAAATCCAATATGACGATGCCCTAAGCGCACAAGTTCGGCAACCGCCTCGCAAACACCTGGGTATGGGTCGGACACTACGAATGGCACCGAATTTACTCCCGATACCAAACGATCCACGAACACCAGTGGTAGCTCGCGCGTGATAAGCGACTGTATACCAGGCGAATTGACACCTTGCGGCACCACGATTGCCCCGTCAATACGCTGCCCGAGCAGATTGCCAATAAACGCATCCTGGCGTTCCACTGTTTCTGCTGAAGTACCAATCAGCGTGGAATAGCCTCGGGCATACAACTCATCCTCCATTGACGAGACCAAATCAGCGAAATACGGATTGCGCAAATCAGGAACCAGCAACCCAACAGTCTTAGTGTCCGACGAACGCATGGAACGAGCACGTTGATCGGGCACATACCCCATTTCCTCAACAGTTTTCAGCACCAACCGTCGTGTATCGCCAGAAAAGCGGCCTTTATTGTGAAGTATCTGGGAAACAGCAGCAGCCGATACACCGGCACGTTGAGCAACATCCTTCAACGTCACGAACGCCATAGTCCCCTCCTTGCGGCCGATACATCGTCAAAGCAACAATTCAAATGTACCCTTTTCACCGCCAATATTCGCAATCCTGCGCCAACACACGGCTCTCAACATAGAAAACCACACCCCAACTACCGGATAAGAATTACTTCAACCTGATAATCGAGGTGCGGTTTTTGCAGGCGTACCGACTACTCCAGCTCCACCGCGCCGGTGTACAGCTGGTAGTACTCGCCCTTTTGCGCGATCAGCTCATCATGCGAGCCGCGCTCGATGATGTTGCCGTGGTCGAGCACCATGATCACGTCGGAGTTGCGCACGGTGGACAGGCGGTGGGCGATGACGAAAACCGTACGGCCCTGCATCAGGTTATCCATGCCGGCCTGCACGACCTCCTCGGTACGGGTATCGATGGAAGACGTAGCCTCGTCAAGAATCAGCGCGGGCGGATCGGCCACCGCGGCGCGGGCGATGGAAATCAGCTGGCGCTGGCCTTGGGACAGACCGGAACCGTCGCCTTCCAGCACCGTGTTGTAGCCCTTGGGCAGCATGCGGATGAAGCTGTCTGCATTGACCAAACGCGCGGCCTCGATGCATTCCTCATCGGTGGCGTTCAGGCGTCCGTAACGGATGTTGTCCATCACGGTACCGGTGAACAGGTTCACGTCCTGCAACACAATGCCCAAAGACCTGCGCAGATCAGGCTTCTTGATGCCGGACACGGAGATGCCGTCGTACAGAATCTGGCCTTCCTGAATGTCGTAGAACCGGTTGATCAGGTTGGTCACGGTGGTCTTGCCGGCACCGGTGGCGCCGACGAGCGCGATTTTCTGACCGGGCTTGGCGAACCAGGTGATGTCGTGCAGCACCGGCTTATCCGGGTTGTAGCCGAAGGTCACGTTGGTGAAGCGCACGTCGCCGCGCAGCAGGGTCAGTCGGCCGTCGGGCGAGGTAATCGCCTGTTCCTTGGCCTTCATCGCAACCTCACGGGCCGAACCCTTGAGCTTTTCGGCGGCCTTCAGCGAACGCGTGCCATCATCGCCGGCCTCGCGCTTCCATGCCCAGTGGCCGGTCTCATGGTCCACCTCGGTCATGGTGCGTCCGTCCTCGCCCAGTTCCACGTTGACGAGCGTCACGGTGCCCTTGTCTTCCTCGATGGGCTCATCCATCAGCTTGAAGATACGGGAAGCACCGGCGAGCGCCATCATCACCATGGTCAGCTGCTGAGAAACCTGACCGATCGGGTTGATGAACGAACGGGACAGGGTCAGCAAGGAGACGAGCGTACCGAGGGTGAGCGGCTTGACACCAGTCAGACCGATGTCGTTGACGCCGGCCAACGAGACGGCGGCTCCGACGATGGCGAGCAGGATGTACAGCAGGTAGCCCATGTTGCCGACGACCGGCATGGTGACGTTGCCCCAAGTGTTCGCTTCGGCGGACGCCTCGAAGAGCTCCTCGTTCTTCTCGTCGAAGGTCTTCTGGGTGGCGTCTTCGTGGTTGAAGACCTTGATGACCTTCTGACCGTTGACGGATTCCTCCACGAAGGCGTTCACGTCGCCGATCCACTGCTGCTGCTTGACGAAGTAGCGGCCGGAACGGCTCACGATCTTGCGCACGATGAAGTACAGCAGAACGGTGAACGCAATCACGAACGCGGTGAATGGAATGGACAGCCACAGCATGGACAGCAGCGCCGCGGCCGCGGAGATAATCGAGGAGAACATCTGCGGGAACGACTGCGAAATCGCCTGACGCAGCGTATCGGTGTCGTTGGTGTAGTGGCTCATGATGTCACCGTGCTCATGGCTGTCGAAGTAGCGAATCGGCAGCTTCTGCTGGTGGGCGAACATGTCGTCACGGATCTTCTTGAGCGTGCCCTGTTCGACGGTGATGATCAGCCACTGCCAAGCCCAGGATGCCACGATGCCGGCCACATACAGGCAGGCCATCAGACTGATGGCGCGCAGCAACGGAGCCCAGTCAGGGTTCGATTCCCCCACCATCGGCAGGATGTAGGTGTCAATCAGCGATTGGAGAAACAGCGCGGATCCGGCCTGTGCGGCGGCGCCGATCAGAATGCACACCACGATGGCGACGACGCGCCACTTGTACTGGAAGATGTAGCTGAAGATGCGCTTGATGGTTCCGGGGTCGGCTTTACCCATGTCAGGCTTGCGATTCTTGGAACTCTGGTCGTTGCTCATCGTACTTCTCCTTCCTTGGTATCGGCTGCATTGGTATCAGCTGCGCTGGTATCGGCCGTGGGCATAGTCACTGTCACCGTCACGGTTTCGGACGGCTCAGCGGCAGATGGCTCAGCAGCCTGTTCGGCATCGGCTAGTTCTTCAGGCTGGGCCTGGTTCTTGGTCTGGGATTCGTAGATGGAACGGTATTCGTCACAAGTGGCGAGCAGCTCGTCGTGCGTGCCGGATGCCATGATGCGACCGGAATCCATCACCAGAATCATGTCGGATTCCTGCACGGAGGCCACGCGCTGGGCGATGATGATCTTCGTGGTGTCCGGAATCTCGTTGTGGAATGCGGCGCGAATCAGCTTGTCCGTCTTGGTATCGACGGCGCTGGTCGAATCGTCGAGAATCAGAATCTTCGGCGTCTTCAGCAGTGCGCGGGCGATGCACAGGCGCTGGCGCTGTCCGCCGGACACATTGGTACCGCCCTGCTCGATGTACGTGTCGTACTTATCGGGGAATTCCTGAACGAATCCATCGGCCTGCGCGAGCTGCGCGGCATGGCGAATCTCTTCATCGGTGGCGTTCGGGTTGCCCCAGCGCAGGTTTTCGGCAATAGTGCCGGAGAACAGCACGTTCTTCTGCAACACCATGGCCACCTGATCGCGCAGCGCCTCAATGTCATAGTCGCGCACGTCCACGCCGCCGACCTTTAGCGAGCCAGAGCTCACGTCGTAGAGTCGCGGCACCAGCTGCACCAAAGACGACTTTGCCGAACCAGTACCGCCGACGATGCCGATGGTCATGCCGGAGCGAATCTTCAGGTTGATATCGTCCAACACGGGCTTTTCAGAACTGTCGGAGTAGCGGAAACTGACGTGGTCGAACTCGATGGAGCCATCGGCCATATCGGTCACCGGCTGAGCCGGGTTCTTCACCGTGCTTTCCTCCTGCAGCACCTGGCAGATTCGCTCGGCGGAAGCCTGGGAGATGATGACCATGACGAAGATCATGGACAGCATCATCATGGCCATAAGAATCTGCATAGCATAAGTGACCAGAGAAGTCAGCTCGCCGGTGGACAGACCCAGCGCCGCATTATTGCCGGAAGCGACGATCTGCTGCGCGCCCATCCATGCGATGAGAATCATCGAGGCGTAGACGCACACCATCATGATCGGCATGTTGAAGCTCATGATGCGCTCAGCCTTGGTGAAGTCCTTGAAGATGCGCTGGGAGATGCGGCCGAACTTGGAGACCTCGAAGGATTCGCGGTTATAGGACTTGACCACGCGGATGCCCTGCAGGTTCTCGTCGACCACGTTGTTCAACGCATCGTAGGTGTGAAACACGCGCTCGAACACGGGGTGCACGAGCACGACCAGACCGCACAGGCCGATGGCCAGAATCGGGATGCAGGCCAGGAACACCATGGAAATCGACGGGGAGATACGGAACGAGAACAGCCAGGCTACGACCACCATGATCGGGGCACGCACGCCCAGACGAATGATCATCATGTAGGCGTTCTGCAGGTTCGTCACGTCGGTGGTCAGTCGGGTCACGATCGAACCGGTGGAGAACCGGTCGATGTTGGTGAAGCTGAAGCCCTGCACCTTCTCGAACTGGTCCTTGCGCAGGTTCTTGGCGAAGCCCGCGCCGGCCACGGCCGCGTACTTTCCGGACAGGAAGCCGGCACCCAGCGAAACCATCGCGCACACCAGCAGAATCACGCCGAACTTGACGGTGGCCGGCATGCTGCCACCGGTGATACCCTCATCGATCAGCGAAGCCATGATGGTCGGAATCAGGATTTCCAGAATACCTTCGACCGCCACGAACACCGGAGCCAGGATGCTGGCTTTCTTGTATTCACGAATCGAATGGCCCAGCGTGCGCAGTACATGTTTGGGCTTGTCCGGTTCGACGGCTTTGCGCGCCTGCGCGATTGCCTCTGCGGTATCACTCATTCGTTCTCCTCCTTCGTGTTAGCAACCTCCGCTCCGTCTTGATCGGGAGCCATCACCACAGGTGACTGAGGGAGTGTTTGATGTTCAAATTCATGTTGTGCGCGGTCGATGTTCGCGCGCATGCGACTGACGTAGTCACGTAGGGCTGCTTTCTCGCTTTCGGAGAAATCCTCCACCAGCAGCCGTTCGACCCGTTCGCCGTTCGCTTTGAGATCGGCGACGATGGCGTCCGCCTTATCGGTCAGGACGATACGCTTGCAACGGGCATCATGCGCCACCGATTCGCGGGCAATAAGCCCTTTCTTTTCCATAAGCGCCAGCACGCGCGAAGCGGTGGAGCGAGTGATACAGAACTTCTGTTCGATGGTGTGCTGGTAGATTTCACGATTCCGGTTACGAGCCAGGAACATGATGATATGCGCGTTGCCGCCAGTGGTCTCCTTAGCGGAAAGCGGCATGCTCTCACCGAGATAGCGGTCGACGGCTTTGGTCACCGCACGCATCTCAATGATGAGAATAGGCTGATCCATTGTCCTCCGTACCATGCGAGGCCGTGCGCGTATGCGCCTTCACCCCACATTGTTGTATATGCAACAATTCATGATAAAGAGACCCATATACAACAGTTGCATATACAACAATCAGCATGTTGCCTAGACAACGAACCCCCACATATGCCCTATACACAAACTGGCTCCCTTCTCTGAATCTCAGAAAAGGGAGCTGGCAGTTTGCGTAGTATTACTTGCTCAGCTTGGCGTACTCGTCAACCATGAACTGGGCGATCTTCTTGCCGCCTTCGCCCAGCAGGGTGGGCAGCGAGTTGATGGGCATGGAGTTGAGGAACATGCGCATCATCGCATTATCCGGAAGCTTCGGCAGCTCGCCGGCCTCGCCGGCGGCGGCCACGGCGGCCACGATCTTGGCGCCGAACGGATCGACCTCCCACTCGCCGTAGGTGGACCATTCGGTGAGCGGCTGGGTCTTGCCGTCGCCATCGAGGGCCACGGCAACGGTGTCGGCAATGTCGCGGGAGCTCACGCCCACTTCGATGGCATATTCGCCGGCCTCCACGTGCCAGTCGTTGTACTTTTCGGACCAGTAGGCGAACGCGCGCTCGTCGAGGTCGATGGTCACGGTCTTGGATCCACCGGCCTTGAGGAACACCTTGGTGAAGCCCTTGAGCTCGTGCTTCGGGCGGGCCACGTCGGCCTTGCCCGGAGCCACATACACCTGCACGGTTTCGGCGGCGTCCACATCGGAGGTGTTGGTCACGGTGGCGGTCACGGTGGCGGTGTTCGCGCCGGTCTTGACGGCGGTGACGTCGACGATCTCGAACGTGGCGTAGCTCAGGCCGTAGCCGAACGGATAGTCCACAGCCTTGCCGTAGGTGTCGTAGTAGCGGTAGCCGACGAATACGCCCTCGCCGTAGTCGACGTGGCCCTCCTCGCCCGGCCAGTTCGTCATGCTCGGGTCATCGTTGATGTCCAGCGGAATGGACTGGGCGAGTTTGCCGGAGGGGCTGACCTGGCCGAAAATCACGTCGGCAAGCGCCGGGCCACCGGACTGGCCGAGCAGCCAGGATTCGAGGATGCCTTTGGCGTTCTCGGCCCACGGGGCCACGGACACCACGGAGCCGTTGGACAGCACGACCACGACGTTCTTGTTTGAGGCGGCTACCTGTTCGAGCAGGGTAATCTGCTTGGCAGGCATGTCGAGGGTGTCGCGGTCGAAGCCCTCGGATTCCGCGGCTTCCGGCAGGCCCAGGAACATGAGGACCACGTCGGCGTTCTTCGCGGTTTCCACGGCTTCGGATTCGAGGGCCGGGTCGGCCGGTTCCAGATCAAGCGTGAAGCCGGGGGCGAAGTCAGCCTTGATGCCACGCTCGGCGAGCGTGTCGAGGAAGCTGGTCATCTTGGTGGGGGTGATGTGGGAGGATCCGCCGCCCTGGTAGCGCGGGGTGCGGGCGAATTCACCGATGACAGCGATCTTCTGGGGCGTGGCGGACGGATTGGCGGTCGGGCCTGCGTTCAGCGGCAGGATCGCATCATCGTTCTTGAGCATCACGATGGATTCAATGGCGGCTTGGTGGGCCACTTCGTCGTGGGCGTCCACGTCGAAACGGTAACCGTCGGCACTCATTGCGGCGCGGGTCTTGTCGATGAGGTCGATCATGCCTTGGGCCATGCGGTCAAGCTGAGCCGGGGCAACACGACCGTCGCGGGCTGCGTACACAATCTGGTCGTCGGTGTAGCTCGGCGGCATTTCAAGGTTGAGGCCGGCGTTCAGGGAGGCCACGCGGTCGTGATCGGCGCCCCAGTCGGACATGACGATGCCCTCGAAGCCCCACTCGTCGCGTAGCACGTCGGTCAGCAGCCAATGGTTTTGCGCGGAGTGCACGCCATTGATGCGGTTGTAGGAGCACATGATGGTCCACGGCTGGGCAGTCTTGACGATGTGCTCGAAGGCCGGGAAGTAAATTTCGCGCAAGGCACGCTGGCTGATGCGCGCATCGACGCGCAGACGGTCGGTTTCCTGATTGTTGGCGGCGAAGTGCTTGAGCGACGTGCCCACGCCCTTGGACTGCACACCTTCAACAATGCCGACTGCTTCATGACCGGCCAAGTACGGGTCTTCGGACCAGTATTCGAAGCAGCGGCCACCAAGCGGGTTGCGCTTGATATTGACGCCGGGGCCAAGAATCACGGCCACCTTTTCTTGAATGCACTCCTCAGCCATTGCTTCGCCAACCTTGTGGATGAGCTCAGGATTCCAGGAACTGGACAGGCCGGCAGCTGGCGGGAAACAGGTGGCGGGCACTGAGTCGTCAAGGTCGGTCTCGCCGGTGCTGGAGGCCAGGGACTTGCGCAGGCCGTGGGGGCCGTCGGTGATCATGTAGCCGGGGATGCCTTTGGCTTCCACGCCCTGCAGGTGCCAGGCGTCGCCGCCGGAGGTGAGGGATGCCTTCTCTTCGAGAGTCAGATCCTTGACGGACGGGTAGATGGACTCGCTCATGATTCCTCTTTCCTTGAGTTTCTTGAGTTGTTCGGCTTGCGCTGCTGTCTTGAGTTGTTCGGTTGTCCGAATATGTGTTGTTTCCGATTCAATCGGGTTGTCTGGCTGTTTTCCGAGGCTCCTCCACGAATCTCGACCGCCATCCTCTCTCGACCAACCGGTTGGTAGGTAGATTATCAAAATCTACAGCCCAACACGCCGAAATCATTTGGAATCACTACTAACCGACCGTAAGGTTTTCTGTATGAACGTCCCTTCTCCTACCGATACCGATCGTCGTACCGCGATTCTCGACGCCGCCGTCGAATCGTTTGGCAAACTTGGCTACTACGGCACGTCGCTGCAACGCATCGCCACCGAAGTGGGGCTTACCAAGGCCGGCGTGCTGCATTACGTGGGCAGCAAGGAGGGACTGCTCAAGCTGGCGCTGACCGAGAAATACGACCGGGTCACCGAGTCGATCAACACCGTGATGATCGCCCAGGAGCGGCCGCTCATCGCGGACATGTGGCGTCAGGTGGTGGCGGTGAACAACAAGAGGCCCGCGTTGGTGCATATGTTCTCCACGCTGAGCGCCGAGGCGCTTGACCCGGCCCACCCCGCGCATGATTATTTCGCCGACCGCGAGCGCCGCACGGTGACCATGGCGCTCAACATCAACTGGGCCGTGCCGGAAGACGTCAACGTCGAGCATGTGCTGCAGGCCGGATTCTCGATGATGGACGGCCTTCAGCTGCGCTGGCTGCGCGCCCCCGGCCAAGACCTCAACGCCGTGTGGGCCGACTGCGAGGATGTTCTGATGCCTTTGCCCCTTTGGGAGGGATATCGCTGAGTGTTGCGAGCATGGCCGGATTCCGCCTAGCGGCAGCCCTCCCACTCGGGAAGCGGGTAAAAGAAATCCTCGCACACGGCCCAATGCTGTTCAAGATCAAAATTCTCTTCCCCCAGCCACCGCATCTGCAACCCATCCAATGCGCTACCCATTGTCACATACAAATCCACAATGGCTTTGGGCGTACGGTATCGCTGCGGCACGTTCCACTGCGTATCGGCGATATCTTTACGGCTATTAATACCTCGCTGCGCAAAATACTCATGTGCGGGATGACTGGGATCCATCGCTTCAGCACGCAACACCAGATATAGCTGAGTCAATCGAGGATTGTCCAAAGCCTGCCGCACAGACGTTCGATAAATCAAAGGAAAGAATTGCGGCTCCCCTGTTTGCCTGTACTTTTTCATCAACGAGCCAAGACATCCGGTGGTCGAATTGGTCGATTCGAATTGGTTAAGCACCAACAACAACAATTCGTTCTTGTTTTTTACATGGCGGAGCATGCCCGCCTGCGTGATACCTATCCCATCAGATATCTCCTGCAATGACGCTCCGTAGAATCCGCGCTCGGCAATGACCCTGGTCGCTTCCTGAATGATTTCCCGACGTCGTTCGTCACCACTTTTGCGCCGACGAACGATACGCCCATCATCTTGCGCGGCAGAAGAACTCACAATCTTCCTTTCCCCATTGGCATGCACACGGTACCTGCCATCATAGCGAAGCCAAAAAGCCTTGGCACCCAACGCAACACGCCGTTTCATCAATCATCGTTGCGCAATTCGAGCCGATTTATATACTTATCTTTGTAAGTAAGTACTTACTTACTTAGAACAAAGAAGTTCTTGTACACCAACAAGGAGGTTCACATGTCCACCACTCCACAAATCAAAACCTGGAGGCCATGGCTGGTATTCGCCGGCTGCTGCGTTCTGTCATTCATCGGATTCGGACTAATTGTCAACACCCAAGGCCTGTACTTCACGGCGCTCTCTGAGGAATTTGGCGTCGGCCGCTCCCAAGTGGCCCTCCCCTTGTCCATAGAGCAAATCACCGCAGCGATCACTATGCTGTTTGCCGGAGCCCTACTGAAAAAAATTGATTCGCGCATAATCATCAGCATCTGCATCGTGCTGTCGGGCGGAGTATTCATTCTCGGCTCAACCTTCACCGCCATCTGGCAGTTCGACGTTGCCTTCGCCATTCTTGGTGCGGCATACGTCATCCCCATCGCATTGACTCCGGCAGTACTGCTGTCAAATTGGTTCCAGAAAAAGCTCGGCACCGTTATGGGCATCGGCATGGGCATATCCGGTATTGGCGGCGCTATTTTCAACCCCGTCGTGTCAAACCTCATCACCACGCAAGGCTGGCGAACCGCTTATCTCATCACCGGCATCGCGGTTCTGGTCTGTATCCTCCCGTTCTCCATCTTTGCGTTGAAATTCGCCCCGAATCCCGCCAAGGGCGAACTGCCTTACGGATATGAGGCACAGGCGGACAACGATGCCACAACCGCGGCCACCGCACAGGGAATCGATGCCAAGAAGGCATTCCTGACCCGCACCTTCATCTTCCTGTCCGTCGCCATTATCATCCAGCAGTTCTCCAATTCCTTGCTGCAGCATATTTCCGCACACGAAGTTCAATACGGCTTCACGCTGTCTCAGGGTGCACTGGTTATGACCGGCACTCTGCTGGGCGCAGCCGCAGGAAAGATGCTCATCGGCATTCTGCTGGATCATCTCAAGCCGGCTATCGTGATCTCCATTTTCACCTGCGTCGGCATCCTGGGATGGGGAGGACTTCTGTTTTCCCACATGCAGGTTACCTCTATCGCCGCCGGCCTGTTCGCAGGAATCGGTCAAGGATTTGTTCTGGTCGGAATTCCGTGGATTATCCGTAATTCCTTTGGCCCTAAAGACTACAGCACCATTCTGTCCATAATCTCAATGTTCGGCTCCTTCGCCAACGCCGCTTTGACCACTTTGCATGGCACATTATTCGATGCAACCGGTAGCTATGTCACTTCCATCTCCGGCGGCATCGTCATTTACGTCCTCGCCGCCGCATTGGTCATCGCCGCGTATGCCGGCCGCCCCTATCGCGACAACAATGCCATTGCCGATTCTAAGCAATAATCGTTCTACTCTCATCAACTACTATACATAAGGACACAGCTATGAATATTGATCGTCAGGAAGCTCTGAACCTCTTAGCCGAACGCGCCTCACTCATGGCCAAGGGGGACGCTCCTCATTTAGCCGCGCAGCATCTGCCCGAAAACATCGACCCGCTCACCGACATCGCCTATCTCAGCGACGGGATGGATGAGCATCTGCTGGACGTATATCGGCCCCAAAAAATGTCGAATGGAGAGGCTCTGCCCGTATTCATCGACTTTCATGGCGGCGGACTGTATTACGGCAGCAAAGAGAACAACCTGTGCCGCGACATGATTCTGGCAGGCAAGGGATTTGTGGTCGTCAATGCGAATTACCGTCTAGTTCCACAAGTTGAATTCTTTGACCAAATTCGCGATGCGCTGGCGGTAATGACCTGGGTACGCGACCACATTGCCGAATATCAGGGTGATCCGGACCAGGTATTCATTACTGGCGATTCCGCAGGAGCCACCTTAGCAATGTACACATTGGCAGTTAACAATTCGAAAGTGGTGAGGCAAAGCTGGTTCATGCAATCCAGCGGCCTCAATGTTCGCGGCTTCGTCGCAACCTCTGGCATGTTCCGTTTGGAAGGAGGCGTGTACGAACCACTCATCAGCTATTACACCACCGCGTATTTTGCTAAGCCGAGCGAAATCATCGCCATCGCCCCTTACAAGAATGATCTTGACCGGCTTGTGGTGGATGGCAACCTGCCACCAACTTATCTGATTACCAGTGCTGAAGATGTACTTGCCGACAACTCGTTGGAATTGGCACGCATTATGGTCCATCGTCATCATGATTGCGAACTGCGCATGTGGCCGCTGGGGCAAGGCAAAGTTCTGGGACATATCTTCAACGTGACCCAAGCTGGAAACGAAGACAATCACGAAGCGCTTGAGGTCATTGACGATATCGCTCGATTTGCTCGGCGGTACCTGTGACTTTTACGGCACGTGGCGTCCACATCGCCAGCGTTACTCCGATCCCGCAAGCCGGGGTGGCGCTGGCGATTTTCTCATTCGGTAATCTCACCGCTTCTTTGCTCCCTGAAACGTGGTGGCTACCACTGCACGCTATCTGCGCATTCTTTGGATTGACGATGCTAATACCAGTAATCGTCAGACATCTAGTCGCCATTCACAATATTTCAGTTCGCTCGGCATTGACGGCGGATTACAACAATCCCATGGTCGCGCCCCTTGTCACTACGATGCCGATGGCATTCATCACGTTGGGCACCTATATTGTTCGGTTTGGCGAAACGGGTTTTCTTTGTGCGCAGGCCGTCTGGTGGATTGGGGTAATATGCATCGCGTTTTTTATGGCATATCTGACATGGCGCTTTGTGCTACACGGATTCTCGCTCATTAACATCTGCCCGGCATGGCTCGTTGGATTCGTGGGCATTCTTGTAGCCGCAGTTACTTCAGACGCAGTGGAGCTCACATGGGCTGGCAAAATCATCTTCAAGATTGGCTTTGTCATCGATATCGTTATGCTGATACTCATTACAAGCCGCATAGCTTGGCATGGATTGCCCGACGCAATTCGTCCAACTTTAGCTATCTATAGTGCACCGATCAGTTTATTGGTTGCATCGTATTACGGCACATGCTCTACTCATAAACCAATATTCACGCTGATACTGCTTACTTGCTCACAACTGCTGTTCGTATTTGTAGCTGTATTGCTGCCATGGATGTTGGACACACCAGTATCACCCGCTTGGGCTGCATTCACGTTTCCGTTAGTTATCACTGCTACCGCGTTACACGATGCACTACTTATTTTCAATCAGGCGGAATGGTGCGTGCCTGTATGGGCATACTGGCTACAGGCCAGCGAAACTATCCTCGCCGGGATTTTGATTGCAATCACCGCAACCGCCTTTATCCGCAAAACTTGGGAATCGATGAAAAGCCATGTTTTACAGTCTTCTGCATGACTATCATCCACTACTTTCGAAGTGGAATCGGTAGTGGCTTCGGTTGGCCCAACCGTATCACCCAGCCACTGGGCTAGGCACCCTGCTTTCGCGGTATTCGTCCGCGCGGACGAATCAAGTGCCAGCGGCAGCTGACTTCTCATCTCGAACCCGCAACCCACCCCGCCGCAAAGGATAGGCCGGGTCACGAAGCTCATTCTCTACCTTACACAATTGGCTCGAATCATGCCACCAGAGAGCAATTTCGTTCTCATTACACCATCCAACCAGCGTGCCAGACGTGAGTGAGATCCCAAGGGTCGAGACGCGATGTGTCGGATTGCGGGTCGATGGTGGGCAGGAAAGCGCGATTGCCGCGCAGTTGGTAGCTCCAGTAGATCTGCCCGGCAGATGCACTCCACGCTTTGCGCTGCATGGCGGCGACCTCGCGATAGACGGCATTCCTCGCTGAAGGGGTTCGGTTCACCAGATTGTTGGCCACACACCACTCCCCCACAATCACTGGCGTATAGCGCGCGGCTCGGCGGATACGGCGTTCGTTCCAGCACACGAATAGCCTATAACAGCTCATCATCCATCGCTCTGGAATCATACGGAACAAAGGAAAATGCTCGGCCATGACCAGATAGATATGCGTGTCGAGCATGACGCCCTGCATACCCTCGCGCACGAACCAGTCCCGCCAACGACCCAGTCGGAAGCCGTCATGGAACACAATGATCTGGTTCTCGGCCAAAATCGGGCGCAACCGGCGATACGACTCACGGTAGAAACGCTTGAGGAACGCCATCGGAATCGGCCCACTTCCCCTCGCTTCAGACTTGGCTTTTGCCTGCCTACTCGATGGCGACGCAGCATACGTCAACCAATCGATCGGCTCATTCAGCACTTCGACGCCGAACAGCGCCGCGCGATCGCGATACCGGCGAGCCAGACAGGCCAGCACATTCAACGCATAGGAGACCGCTCGCGGGCTATGATGCCAGCGCACCACGCCGGTGAGGCCGCCGTTGTCGAATCCGTTCTGCGAGCCGGGCACCGTGTGCAGGTCGATAAGAATCTTGAGACCGGTACGCTCGGCCCAGTCAAACGCCCTGTCCAAATACTCGATGCAGCCCGGATGACCGGACACATCCCCGAAGATAAAATATGGCACAGGAATACGCACCAGATTGCAGCCATGCGCGGCAATGTTCCGAAAATCAGCTTCAGTGATATACGTGTCGCGATGCCGCGTTAGCAAGGACTCAAGCTCAGCCGATTCCGTAGCCCGATGCAGCCAGATCTCGTCCGCTTCGCCACTGGCGGCAAAAATCCCCGGCTTCATCCACCGCTCCAGCACCAGCCAATTGCCGAGGCTCACCCCATCGATTCGTTCGCCAACACCCAGCACGTCCGATGCCATACCTGTCACGCTAATCGTTCAATGCTTCGCCGTAACGAACGACCAACCCCTGATTCACACGCTCAAATTCGGGGATGTAATCAACGAGGATGGCATCTACAAGACGCCGGGCGCGTTCCTCATCGTAGATATGAGCAGAATCATTGCGATCACGCAGCATACGCAGCCACAACGATTCGTCCATAAAATCGTAATATTGAAAAGCGGTTTTGAGCACATCTCGCGGGGAACCGGAAGCGGAAACAGGGTCTTCCTCATAAGCCAGCAGCGCCTTGAACAGTTTCCAACCAAACTCAAACTGCAACTCGAACTTGTCAATGATGCCGCTCTGGATGAAATCATTGCTGAGATCCTGTTCGGGAGCCTTGCGCAGCGACTTCAGTGCGGAAACGTAATTCTCATATTTTTTCATACAATACCTTTCCGCTACGCTCAATCTCCGCCCTCAGCGATGAAGAAATCGGCTCATCCAGATTAATGACATCAACTTTAAGCAGTGACCACAGATTGTCCTGAAGGTTCTGCTCCAAGCGATTGAAATCGGGGCAACCGGCCACGGCAAGATCGATATCGCTTTTAGGCCGGTTCACACCCTTTGCGCGAGAACCGAACAGCACGACCTTGCGAGCGCCGGCATCAGCGGCGAACGTACGAATCTGTTCGTACACGTTCTCAATAGGAACCATGACGCCTCCCGCCGTATGCAGCAATCCCAGACCATCCGCGCTTCTATCATACGGTCGCCAGCACACCAATGCGTGCGGCGCTGCCAGCATTCCCGGCAGCGCCGCACATATCTTAAGCGCCACATCATCGGCGACAGGCCCCACTTTGATCGGCTACCAGCTATCGGCTTTCGGCCAATTCAGCCGCAATATCGACGATGCGCTTGTCGAGGTCGTAGAGCCAGAGCAAAACTGCCATAACGGCGACCATCGCAATCGGCACCCATATGAAAGTGTTGACCATGGCGGAAATTGTGGTGGCGGACTGCTCTGCAGCGCCGCCGTCGTAACCACTGAGGCCAAGAATCCACGCAATCGCCGCGGCAGAGACACCCATCGCCACCTTCATGGAGAAACTGGATGAACTGAACACGATGCCATCAGAACGCACTCCGGTCTTCCACTCGCCATAATCCACCACATCGGCGCTCATGGCGTTCAGGGCTGCGTTCATCGGTACGATACCGATCATGCGAACGATAATCGAGACGAAGAAAACCCACAGGTTGCTCGGGTCCACGAATACGAGCAAGCTGCCGACAACCACCAACACCAAACCGACCAGCGACGAATTACGCTTGCCGAACTTGGCAACCAGCGGACCGGCGAACGGCAGTCCCACCACCATTGGAATCACTGTGGCCAAGCCAATTACGGCAGTCAGATTCGAATTGCCAAGCACATACTTGGCAATGTATGCAGCCATACCGTTGGCGATCCCGTTGTACATCCACAACGCAAAGTTCAGTCCGAGTGTCAGCCACCAGTACTTGTTGCGGGAAAGCGCGCGGAAATGTTCGGCAACCGTGCGACGGCCCACATAAGATGCACCAGAAACATTGGCATCGCCCTCATCAGATTTATTGCCTATGATTTCACGCGTATTCGCAAACGTGAACCAGTAGCCGAATGGAATCATCACAGCAATCACGCCGAAGAACAGGCTCCAGCCGAGCGATGAACCGGGGAACAGACCGACCACAGGCATCGCCAGCACGTAAACGAGCATCGCGGCAACGTTGGCGAGCGTCATGCGGAAGATGTTCAGTTGGGTTTTCTCGTTGGTGTCGTCGGTAAGCAGCGAAGTGAGCGAAGCGTACGACACATTGACCGTGGAGTAGGCAACGTTGACGATTGCATAGACGGCCCAAGCGTAGATGATGCCAGCCAGCGAATTGCCGAACGGGTCAGCGAACAGGAATAGGAAGGCGATGCCGTATGCGATGCCGCCGAACAGCATCCACGGACGGGCCTTGCCCCAGCGCGACTTGGTCTGGTCCACAAGGATGCCGACGGTCAGATCCCAAAAGGCGACCGCCAATCGCACTATCAGCAACATCGATGCGACCATGGCCGGGGAGAGACGCACGACATCCGTGTAGAACATCGTCAGGTAGGTGGACATAGCGATGTTACCGATGGAGGTCCAAAAATCGCCCATGCCGAAAGCGAATTTAGCCAGGAATGAGAGTTTGTTTGATTGATTCACATCAGATTGAGACATATCAAATTCCAGAAAAAGTGGCTTCCCTCAGTGAAAACTTCAGTGAGGGAAGCTGGATACAGTAAATGAAATAAAAAATCAGGCGACTTTGCGGACACGAACAGCCATGTATTGGCGTCCGAGGTTGACCTTGACAGTGTGCTCGTAGGTGCCCGGCAGTCGGTCAATAGTCATGTTCCAAGTGTCGATGGCCTCGACCTCATACTTGCCGTCGTTAGGCAGCGGGAACTCACGGTAAGCGGGGCGATACCAGCCGAAGTACACGAGCTGGTAATCGCAACCGGAGCGTAATACCGGCACATCCCAGTACTGCATTCCTTTTTCGAGACCGGCGCTAAGCGTCATGCCTTCGGGAAGAGCTGCGGCAATTGGCCACGCTTCATCTTGCGGAACAGTAGCATCCAACGGAGTGGCATCGAGCGGCGCGTCGGAGAAAATACCGCGCATGAACGCGATGCGCTCAGGGGCTTCACCATGCAGCTCGCCACCGTGGGCCCACCACACCTGCTCGCCTTGGTCGATGTAGGTTTCTCCGTGAGTCACGTAGCCACCGCGCATGGCACCTTCCCAGAAGCGGCGCATGAGCTCGGTGCCGGTCAGATTGCCCCAGCCCCAGTAGATATTGCCTTCATAACCGGGTTCGTCGCACACCACGGGCTTGCCGTAAGCTCGCTTCCAGTCGGCGATGCATTCAGTAGTACGAGTTACGTCCACACGCTGGATGGAACAGTGGGTGCACCACGGCTCGTTGTAGTCGTAAATCGGAATGCAGTTGTGAATGGAGCGCAGATGGCCGAATGCATCATTAGCCATGATCACGCGAGCGTAGTCGCGCCAGTCTTCCAACGATTTGTTGGGCAACAGATCGTATTCGTTAGCCAGTGACCACCACACGTTGCGGTAGGCACCGTAGCGGCGGGCCATGTAGGTAAGATAGAATTCGTCTTCCGCCTTGGTCATCTTGGAAAAGCCCCATTTGGGCTTGTCATACGGATGCAAGAGGATGATGTCCGCTTCAATGCCCAGCTCAGTCAGCTGCGCGATGCGATAGTCAAGGTTCTTGAAGAAGGCCTCATTGAATCGGCTGTGGTCAAAGCCTTCTTCCATAGAGCCTTCATAGGCGAACAACTCAGGGTCGGTGTTATTGAAGTCATAGAACTTCGGAAACACGCACATACGGATTTTGTTGAACGGCGCGGTTTTGAGCGTCTCGATAGTGCGGTCCTGCACTTCGGGTGCCTGATTGGTCCAGGCGTAGCAGGTGGTGCCATACGGCTGGTAGGGGGTACCATCCTCGTAGCAGAATCGATAGGCCAGTTCGCTGCCGTAAAGCTCGCGGTCCTTGCCCTTAAGTACATCAGTGGCGCGCAGTACACGACCGTGGTTGTCTTTGCCGGCCGGGCAGGCGGTCAACTGACCAGTGATGCCATTAAGTTCGACATCATTACTCCGGGTGGTGTAGGACCAGTTGCCGGCATCGGTTGGCATAAAGCGCACGGCATAGGTGCCATTGCCCCGATAAAAGCCGCCGACGGTAATCTTGCGGCCACTGGAAACATGAATAAAGTCAGCTTCCAGATTCACGTCGGCATAGGGATTGCCTTCGTTGGTTCCGGTCAGGCCAAGCTCGAACATCGCATACTGTTCGGTGCGCAAAGGTGCTGTCATGATTGAACGCTTTCGTTTCAAGGACGCACGTCAACGTGCGTCAGCTGGTTGGTGTGAAAGGTAACCAATAGCGGACGAATGCCGGAACTCACTCATTCATTATTAGTTACTAACAGGTAACTTACGGCGAAAGCAGAACAAAGTCAAATCACCGACACGCCGACTCGACTAGCGGCGGTAATATCGGCACCTAGCGCTTAGCGGCAGCCATCCCACTGCGGCAAAGGAAAAAGATAGTCCGAATACCGTTCCCACTCAGCCACGAAATCAATCGTGTCCGGCCTGGCCAGCCAACGGCCCTCCAAGCCATACATTGTGGCATTCGCCAACATGTAGACGAATTCACCGTCCACCCCCTCGGGCACCAGCCAGTTCTGCTCGCGGAACTGGCGAGCCATGCGAGCCGGACGTTCGGCAAAATAGGCATACGCGGGGTGCACCGGTGACATCGCCTCAGTGTTGAGCATTTCAAACACCTTGACCATTTCCGGCTGCGCAGCATTCTGCCTCACAACCGCCCGCAGCACCTCAGGAATCCTGGGCCGCTCTCCTGCGCGCGGGCCGCCGTCCCTAAACTGGGCCAGATACCGCTCGACAGCATCCACCTTGTCATAGTGGCGTTCGATCACCGCAATCAGCAAACCTTGTTTGTTTTTGACACGGTGAATCACAGCAGTCTGGGAAATACCGATTTCGTTGGCAACGTCCTGCAGGGACATGCCGTAATAGCCTTTTTGCCCGATAATCTTGACCGCCACATCAACGATCTGTTCAAAGCGCTCCTCCGAGCTCATGCGCTTGCTCGCAGCCTTTCGCTTCGGCACATCGGCAGCATGATCATTAATCAGCTCAGCGATTCGCGAGCGTTCATTTACATCCTTCATCTCTTGTGTTCCACCCTCTGTGTTGCGCCCGTCATACCGCCGCAACGCATAAAGCACCCGCGTCACACATCACGGAAACCTCAGGAAACAACGGCAGTCACCTATTACCACATAGTAACAATTTTGCCTTAAACAGCAGGCAACACCGCCACGACACGCCGTTTTGACAGTTCCGACCAATCGTCTTATATTCCTAAATTACTAGGTAGTAACAAATAACTATCTGACCGGAACAACGAAGTTATCCACTCCATTTAGCTCCAAGGAAGGCATCACTATGGAAACTCAGGAAATCGCCAGCGAAGAACTGGCCCCGGATACCGGCAAACCCGTCAGCAAATTGAATCTCGGCCGTTTTGGCGCAGGCTTCATCTTCTTCTGTGTCGTCTTTATGATGTCGGGCACCATCGGCTCGACCGTGCTGCTGCCCGCCCGTTTCGATACGCTGGGCATCGGCCAAGGCGAGACCATTCTCGGCACGATGAACTCCATTGGTATCATCTTCGCCCTGATTTCCAACGTGATTTTCGGCGCCCTGTCCGATTCTTCCCGCAGCCGCTTCGGCAAGCGCACTCCGTGGATCATTGTCGGTGGCCCCATCGCCGGCATTGGTTTCTATTTGACCTCCATCTCCCCAACGCTGGTCACTATCGTCGCTTCATGGTCGTTGCTGCAAGTAGGCCTCAACTGCATGCTCGCACCATGCGTGGCAATTCTGTCTGATCGCGTGCCGCAAAAGTATCGCGGTACTATGAGCGCCTTCTACGGTGCCGGTCAGATTGTTGGCCAATCTATGGGTACCATCATTGGCTCCGCCTTCATCAATGCTCCGAAGACCGGCTTCATTATCGGCACCGTCTGCTGGTTCCTGTGCGGTGTAGGCACCGTGCTGCTGCTTCCCCGCGAACTGCCCGCCAATCATGGCGCGGGCACTGAGAAATTCGACCTCAAGAAGACCCTCATGCAGTTCCGACCGCCAACCACTGGTGCCTCTGACTTCTACAAGGCTCTTGTCGGCCGACTGCTGCTGATCTTCGGCTACAACATGATTGTTGGCTACCAGCTTTACGTGTGCATGCGTTACATCGGTCAGGATAAGACCGCCGCTTCCGCCACCGTTTCCACCATGGCCGTCATCACCATGGTCGTCTCTCTGGTGGTTTCCCTCGCATCCGGCCCGATTTCCGACCATCTTGGCAAGCGCAAGCTACCGGTGTTCATCTCCTCTGCCATTATCGCAGTCGGTATCGCCGTGCCGTGGCTCATCCCCACCAAGGGTGCCATGCTGGCTTACGCCGCACTGATGGGCCTCGGCTACGGCATTTACATGGCCGTCGATCAAGCACTCAATGTGGATGTTCTGCCCAATCCAGACGAAGCCGGCAAGGATCTCGGCATCCTGAACCTCGCTAACACGCTTGGCCAGGTCATCGCTCCGATTGTCGTTTCTTCGATTGTTGTGGCCACTGGCGGCTACTTCCTTGTGTTCCCGGTTGCTATCGTCGCCGTCATGGCCGGCGCTGTGGTCATTCTCTTCATCAAGAAGGTCAAGTAACCCCTCGAGCCCATTCATTCGGGCATAGTCATAACGCAAGGTCGGTCTCGAACAGTCACTTTCCGAGACCGACCTTGCGTTTGTTGTACGATGTCCCCCAGTCGTTTGCCACTCGGTGCGCAACGCGATGACCGGGGCCTCGCGCGCGGGCAATGGCCACACGCCGCATCCGCACGGCGGAGGATGGGGACACGGCTTTGGACGTGCTGTCGAGCGCCCCTATCGACGCCATCGTGTGCGATGTGATGATGCCCCGGATGGATGGGTTCACCATGATCGGGCTGCTGCGGCAGATGGGCAATATGACGCCGACGCTGATCATCACCGCGCAAGACAGCATGGCGGACAAGAAGACAGGCTTCCAAAAGGGCACCGACGACTACATGGTCAAGCCCATCAACGTGAACGAAATGGTGTGGCGGGTCGAGGCGCTGCTGCGCCGTTCACGGATTGGTATGCAGCATCGTTCACGGATCGGTAACACGGAATTCGATGCGGATACGCTCAGCATGCACACGGAACAGGGCAAGGGCAACATTGCTGAGATTCAGTTGCCGCTGAAGGAGTTCCAGCTGCTATTCAAACTGGCCAGCTCGCCCAACCGCTTCTTTACCCGCCGGCAGATCATGGAGGATATCTGGGAATCCGACGGATCCGATACGCATACGTTGGACGTGCATATCAGCCGACTGCGCGAACGATTCCGCAACAATCCCGATTTCGAAATCGTGACGATTCGCGGGCTCGGCTATAAGGCGGTGCAGCGTGAGCGAGCGTGACCAGCATACCTCCCGCGAGCGCAAACGTCTTCGTGATAAACGATCGGCCAAAACGATAGTCGTGTTTTCGGTGATGGTGTTCACCATTATGACCCTCACCATGATGCTCACAGCCGGGGCCACCATGGTGCTCATCCGATGCGGCGGGATTTAAGTGAAGAGAAGCGACTGGAGTACGCGGATCGCATTCTGACCAATTCCGCTCGGCTCAGTTCATTGACGGGCAATATTCTGCTGCCGTCCCAACTTGACCATCAGCAAATCGAAATGCAGAGAGAACGCTTCTCGCTTGATGAACAGATTCGTGGGGCGGAACGGGCGAATCAACGTGCTGTTGCATGTCACCGGGAATAGCGCGCAGGTATCCATCATCGACAATGGTACGGGCATGGATTCAGAGACTGTCAGCCATATCTACGACTGCTTCTATCAGGCGGATACCTCACGTTCGACGGCCGGCAATGGACTGGGGCTTACGCTGGCCAAGCGTATTGTGGACCTGCATCAAGGCACCATCGGCGTCTCCAGCATTCCCGGCACCGGCACCGCATTCACCGTGAGATTGCCCATCGGCGGCGAAAGCCAGCCCAAGTCAACCCTCCCAACGTAGTTGCGGGCAGCGGATTCCCGCTGTAGGGTGTGCGGGAAGTTCCTGACGCCTACTTTTCAGGAGGTGAATCTTATGTTCACCACAATTTCCCTTCCCGTTATGCTCGACTGCCTCGTACGCATTGTGCTTGGCACGGCATTGGGCGCACTGATAGGGCTCGAACGCCAGTTGCGCGCCCGCAGCGCCGGCATTCGTACCAATGCGCTGGTGGCACTTGGTTCCACCCTGTTCGTGTTGGTCAGCGAACTGGCCGTGGCAGGCGGCAGCAGCGGTGACCCGACGCGCGTGGCCGCACAGGTGGCCTCCGGCATCGGTTTCCTTGGTGCCGGCGTGATTCTTAAGCATGGCGCATCCGTGTCTGGCCTGAACACAGCGGCCACCCTGTGGGCTTCGGCAGCGGTCGGCACGCTCACCGGTTCCGGCTATCTGCTGGTCGCCATTATCGGCGCGGTAATGGTAGTACTGGCCAACCCGCTATTCCGTGCCATCGGCTCGTTCATCGACCGCCGCCGCAGCATCAACGATTATGAAACGATCGGCCATGAATACACCTTTGAAGTGCGTTGCCTGCAGCAGCATGAGGTGAAAATTCGTTCACTGGTATTCGACGCGGTGCATCGGCCCGGTTTCTCGGTTCGGTCGATTGCCGCAACAGATCTGCCCGACGACATCGTTTCCATCACCGCCGTACTCGACACCACCAAGCGCAACGACGCTGACATCGAGAAAAGCATCGAAACCGTGATCCAGACGCCCGAAGTGCTGGGCGTGCGCTGGGATGTGGAGCACATCACCACGTCCGACTGAACCGACGGGGGGAAACGTTGCGCCGACGGTAAAGGCGGATGCGGCCAGATGCCGTGTCCGCCTTTGTCATACTCCAATACCCCTAGACATCAAACATCCACCGTATCGGTCACGCTCAGCCGCGGCAAACATGTCAGCGATAATGATGTATCCTTAATTTTACGCAGAATATTCGCTTGGGGGCGTCGTCATTCAGTAAGTCTGGTTACCGACGGTAGCGGCGTCGGAATAGTGCCCCTTGGGATTTGCCGGCCGAAAAGGTGGACGAAGATAGGCCGTCTAGCAACGTATGCTCAGACATCCCTTTTAAACAGATGACCACCTTGGCCGCGTCACGACATGTCGGGCGCACCCCAAATTAAGGACACACTATGCAAGGAACGGCACTTCCAGTATCACCAGATATCATGCAAGTAAGGAATTCATTACTCAAGGAGTCCATTATGAGCATGGTCATGAACATGGCGAAAGTTACCGCCAAAGGGCAGATTACGATTCCGGCCGACGTGCGCGAGGCCATCGGTATTCGAGAGGGAGACAAGGTCCTTTTCGTGCGCATGGATGACGGATCAATTTCGCTACGTAACTCCAGCCTTGAAGCGTTGCAGCAGGCACAACAATCATTTTCCGAAGCCGCCGCCGAGGCGGGTCTTCGCAACGAAGATGATCTGGCATCGCTCATCAAGCAAGTACGCGCCGAACGAGCAGAACAGGTGTAGCCCATGCGCGTGATGATCGATACCAATGTACTGCTTTCCAGCATCATCTTCCGGTCTTCCAGCACCGTCTCCGTCATCAGAGCCTCCACACAGGGGCCGCACGAGCTGCTGCTCTCCACATTCGTCATCGAGGAAGCTCGCGCAGTTGTTGCCCGTAAATGGCCCAAGCGTCGCGAAGCTCTTGAACAGTATCTGCTCCAATTGAGTTTTGAAACCATAGTGACCCCGCTAACCCCGGAACCCGACCTCTTCGACATACGCGACCCCAATGACTATCCGGTACTATATTCAGCAATCATCGGCGCCGCTGATGTATTTGTGACTGGAGACAAAGACTTCGTTGACGTGGACGTGGAAACGCCCACCATCATGACACCAGCAGAGTTTGAAAGGTTCTTCTCGCATTAATGCACTTCCATACAGCGCGCACTGAATGCTCTCATACGCCCAGCTAAGGCAACACAAAAGAGGCCCCTTTCGGGACCTCTTGACCATCATGACTTCGAGCATCCGTTATGCCACGGTAAATACCGCACGCTTTAGGTCCTCACGGCGGCTCGAATGACCGACGAGAAGCTCAAATTCACCAGGTTCGACAATGCGGTTGGCGTCTGGATCCACAATCGTGCAGTCGGCAACCGGGATGTCGAATGCAACAATCTTAGTCTCGCCGGGCTCCAGCTCAACGCGCTGGAACGCCTTCAATTCGCGGTCGGTCCAGCTGTAGGAGGTTACGACATCGCCGATGTATGCCTGTACAACTTCCACGCCGGCACGCTTGCCGGTGTTGGTGAGGGTGATTTCGGCGCGTACGGTGTCGGCTTTGGCGAAGGTGCCGTCGGCGTTGCTTGCGCCGCCCGCGACAGTTGGCTCACCGTACTCGAATGTCGTATAGCTCAGGCCTTCGCCGAATGCGAATGCCGGATCTTGGGTGAGGTCGGCGTAACGGTCGCCGTGCTGTCCGCGAATCTGGTTGTAGTAGACCGGCAGTTGGCCTGCGTGGCGCGGGAAGGTGACTGGCAGGCGGCCGGACGGGTTGGTGAGACCGAAGATGATTTCGGCGACGGCCCGGCCACCTTGCATTCCCGGATTGGCCGCCCACAGAATTGAACCGGTACCGGTTTCGGGGTCGCTGACGCGCTTGGCGAATACGCCCATCTCCCCCACGATGGAGGCCGGCAGAATCTGCGGCTTGGAGCTGATGAGTACTGTGACCATCGGTTTGCCGGTTTCCTGAGCTACAGTGGCAAGTGCGTCAAGCAGCGCGTTCTGTCCGCCGAGCAGTTCGAGTGTGGCGGTGGAGCAGGTTTCGCCGGTGAGTTGAACTGTATCGCCCACTACGGCTACTATCAAGTCGGCTTGGCGTGCGTTGGCTACGGCTTCGTCAAGCATTTCTTGGTCGATGGCTGCGGAGACACCGATTTTCGGGCGGGGCTGGCCGTCCGGGTACAGTTCGCCAGCCGGATCGGTTACCAGATCAACGATGTTTGCGCCGCGCGAGTAAATCACTTCGCAGTCGTCGCCGGCGAGCCGCTTGAGGCCGTCGAACACGGTGGTGATCATATTGCGCGGCTGGCCGTCCGGCATCCAGGAGACCTGACCGGAGTTGCCGGTCCAGTCGCCGAGCTGGTTCTGGGCGTCGTCGGCGAGTGGACCTACCACGGCGATGCGCTTGGCCTTGCTTGCGGCGAACGGCAGGGTGCCGTCGTTGCGCAGCAGGGCGACGGATTCGCGGGCGAGTTCCAGGTTGGTCTGCTGGTGTTCGGCGGAACCTATGACCGCCTTGATGCGTTCGGCGTCCGGCAAGCGCGGGTCCTCGAACAGGCCGAGGCGGAACTTCAGGGCCAGGATGCGCGAAACGGCGTCGTCGATCAGCGATTCGTCCAGAAGGCCGGTCTTCACGGCCTCGATGGCGCCTTCGTAGAACTGCGGGGTGGTCATGACCAGGTCGTTGCCGGCCTTGACCGCATCGGCTGCGGCGTGCACGCAATCGGGCTTGACGTGCTGCTCCCATACGGAGCGGCCGACGTTGTCCCAGTCGGTGATCAGCGTGCCGTTGTACTTCCATGCACCGCGCAGCTTGTCGGTCAGCAGCCATTTGTTGAACGTGACCGGCACGCCTTCAATGGACTCGTAGCCGAGCATGAACGTACCGCAACCTTCTTTGGCCACGCGCTCGAACGGCGGCAGGAACCAGGATTCGAGCTTGCGGTGGGAGAGGTCCGCTTCGGAGGCGTCGCGGCCGCCTTGGGTCTCGGAGTAACCGGCGAAATGTTTGGCGCAGGCCAGAATCGCGCTCTTCGGCAGTTCTTCACCGGCCTTGGCACCACCTTGATAGCCCTTAACCATGGCGGAGGCAAGTTCTCCAATCAGCATCGGATCTTCGCCGAAAGTCTCATCCACACGCCCCCAACGGGTATCTCGGGCGATGCACAACACAGGAGAAAACGTCCAATGCACACCGGTACAAGAGACCTCCTCGGCGGTAGCACGGCCGGCGGCCTTGACCTTGTCCGGATCCCAGCTGACAGCCATGCCGAGCTGGGACGGGAAAATAGTGGCGCCCGGCCAGAAGGAGTATCCATGGATGCAGTCATCTCCGATAATCAACGGGATGCCCAGACGCGTCTTCTCATTGACGGTCTTGGCGGCACGAGATAAATCCTCGGGGCTGGTATGCAGAATGGATCCGACATGCTTATTCACGATGAGATCCTCAAGATCGCCGCCGCGGGCGTCAAGCTGCATCATCTGGCCAACCTTCTCCTCAAGGGTCATACGAGAGAGCAAGTCGGCGATTCGCTCACCAGCGGGCAAATCAGGATTCTTGTACGGTAAGGTTTCAGCAGTTGCGGCAGGCGTGGTGTTGTCGGTCATACGAAATCGCTTTCCTCAGTGAAATCGAACAGCTTTTTAATTACCAATTGGTAGTTTATCTATTGACAGCATACAACACGCTTATGCCGCGCGCATCACATACACCAAAACGACCGTATGTATGCGACCCCTTCGTTCGCCCGCATACTTACTGCCGCTATCAAGCACAAGCCTCGGTTCAAGGCACACAGCGAATCAGCGATACCCGTCCCATATCGGCGAAGGAAATATCGCCGGCTCCAGATCGGCCCATTCATCGCATAAGTCAATGGCCGGCCCCCGTAACCACCTCAGTTGCACACCATCCATGATCTCCAGAGCATGGCGCAACGTGGGCCGGACCTCCTCAAACGAGGTGAATTCGGAAGGCAGGTTCCAGTTGTATGTCGAATAGTATTGCCATATTGAATCCCGACGATTGGCAAACTCGTCATGTAACGGATGCGCAGGATTGAACGATTCGACCTGCAATATCGAGAACAGCTGAACAAGCATGGGGCGCGTGGAATTGCAATGTACCAAGAACCTCAGATACGCGGGCAATCTGAAATCATCGGGCACTGAACCAGGCAGGCCGGAGGCCATGAAGTTTTCCACACTGCCAAACGTGTTGTAATTCTCGTGATACACCGCGGCAAGCAGGTTATCTTTGCTAGGAAAATATCGCAAAACTCCCTGCTTGGTAACACCGACCGCATCGGCCACATCCTGCACAGAGGTACCGTTGTAGCCACGCTCGGAAATCAGTCGCACGGCGGCATCGAGAATTTCCTGCCGGCGTTCCCCCGGCGACTTGCGAACACGCTTATGCTGCAATGAATTCCCAGATGTCATATCCGCCAGTCTATCCGCATTCTCCCCACTCCCATGCGCAACCACATCCAATATCCTTGGCCGGATATGCAAAACGGTGCCAAAACAAAACATTCTGCCATGCCTTCGACACCGATATCGCGCAATAGATTTTTCTGTATATGCTTCTTCGCTTACTCCTGGAACACGTCGGGGTGCTTCAGATCGCCGGGAATGTCGGACAAGAGGCCCTCCAATCCCAAGAATTCCTTCCAGAAATCGAGCGGCTGGCCGTATGGCGAAGCCTCGCGACCGTGGGCCTGAATGTTGGCCTTGGCCTCGAACACCTCTTCCTCGCTGATGCCCTCGAAGTAGCTTTCCAGACGTTCACGGTGCTCAGACACGTAGAACAGAGAGGACACAATCTCCGTCAGACGCTCGGCACGCTCAATCGGCAGTGAATCCCAGTGACGCAGTTCGATGAAGTTCTTCAGACGTACGTCATTGAAGTGCGTGGAGATGATGTGGTTGATCTCGTACGGGTTGAGTTCGCGGTCTGGGTACACCTCCCCCGCGTTCTCACGGAACGCCGGGCGATGCAGTTCCTTGGGGCTTGCTCCAGAAGCCACAGCTTCAGGGGTATGGGTCAGGTCAGCGAACATAAGCGGCGTGGACAGCACGTCGATGGCGTAATCCTCCCAACCATAGCGATCATCGAACAGACCGGACAGCACATTGGTGCGCTGGAAGTCCAGATAATCCCACATACGCTGGCGCAGCAGCGGCCATGGGTTCGTCTCGCCCTCAAAATACGGGGTGTTACGGAAGAAGTAGGCCAGAATCGGACCGATAACCGTGCCCAGACGCAACTTTTCGATGGAGTCGCGCTCATCCACATAATCAATGCTGACCTGAGTGGAGGCGGAGCAACGCATCATGCAGGGGCCAAACTGACCCACGCGGCCGAGGTAGTCGGTCATTGCATCGTAGCGATCCTTGGGGTTGACCGGCACATCCGCAAAGCTGGATTTGGGCTGGTAACCATAGTTGACCAAGCGGAAGTCGAGATCGTCAAGAATCGGGTCGAGCTCGCGACGGAACTTGGAGTACAGCGTATTGAGGTCGCTCGGCTTCTTCAAAATGCCGATTGAGGTTTCCACCTGTCCGCCGGGCTCGAGAGAAACGGCGACGCCGGAACGGCCGAGACCCACCAGATGGCCGTTCTCCCAGTATTCCTTCTCCTCGTCGTAGTACGGAGCCAAGCGTTTGAGCAATGCCTCGATGCCATTCGGCTCGTAGTAGCTTACGGCAGTGTCGTCGCTGTTGTGCACGGGCAGGTGCTCGATCTCCACACCGAAGCCACCGGTGCCACGCTGGGAGCGACCGTTCTCAAAGAACTTGAGCAGGCTCTCGACATGCTTGGGGTTCGGCTTGGCGAGTAGGTGCGCGTAACTGATTCGGGGAGTAACCATGCTTTGTATCGTATTCGAGCCGGCCGGCGCGCGTGCCCGAAAGCCCGCAATACGCTATACGAAAAACCGATAGCAGGCTCCGGCCCGGTTTCTCGCTCTAGAGACTCCCCCTCAGTCGCTGCGCGACAGCTCCCCTCATAGAGGGGAGCTTAATTGTATGTGCGTTCAGTCCGCGGAGGCGAAGCCCTGCGGCTCGCCGGTCTCGGCGAACTTGGCGTTGTGGGCCTTCTTGGCAGCGGCAATCATCAGCTTGATACGGTTGAGCTGATTGGCCTCGGAGGCACCCGGATCGTAATCGATGGAGACGATGTTGGCTTCCGGATGCAGACGACGAATCTTGCCGAACATGCCCCGGCCGGTCACATGGTTGGGCAGGCAGGCAAACGGCTGCGCACAAATCACATTCGGGCAACCCTGTTCGATAAGCTCCAGAATCTCAGCAGTCAGCAGCCAGCCCTCGCCGGCCTGTACACCGATGGAGGTGACTTCAGCAGCCTTCTTGACAAGATCGGGCATCGGCTCGTCCTGCTTGAACTTGCCGTGCGAGGTGGCCAGTGCGGCCTTGATAGGCGCGTTGTACAGGTCAAGACCCTTGCGCATCAAGGCGTAGAGCGTCTTGTTGCCACCCATGCCGAGGTTCTTCTCGTTCCAGTCGGTGATGTAGGGGCGGGTGGTCATGAATTCCATGATGCCGGGCACTACGGCCTCGCAATCCTGGGATTCGATGACGTCGACCACATGGTTGTTCGCGTCCGGCTGGTATTTGACAAGAATCTCGCCGACCACGCCGACACGCACCTTGCGCGGAATATCACGCAGCGGCAATGCATCAAAGGATTTCACGATCTCCTTGGCCAGCACGTTATACGGCAGATAGCCCTTCTTGATGCTCGGCGTCTTGGCTGCGGTCTTGGAATAGCCGTGATGCTCGATGGTCTCACGCACGATGGTGTCCCACAGCTCGTACAGCTTGTTGGCCGAACCTTTCTCCACCTCATATGGGCGTACGCGGTAGAGGCACTTCATGAGCAAGTCGCCCAGAATCAGCGCCTTGATGGCACGGTGCAGCAGGGGCGGGGTGGCCTTGAAGCCGGGGTTGTCTTCGAGGCCCTGGGTAGAAATGGCGATGACCGGAATCTGCGGATAGCCGGCATCGACCAAAGCCTTGCGGATCAGGCCGAAGTAGTTGGTCGCACGGCACATGCCGCCGGTCTGGGTGATGGCGAGCGCTACATGGTCGGGATCGTATTTGCCTTCCAGAATCGCGTCAATGAGCTGGCCGACGACCATGATGGCCGGGTAGCAGGCGTCATTGTTCACGTATTTGAGGCCGGTTTCCACATCGCCACGGCTCGCGTGCTTCAGGATGTCGAACTTGTACCCACCGGAACGAATCACCGCTTCGACCAAGGACATATGAATCGGGCTCATCTGAGGGCCAACAATCGTATAGTTCTTCTTCATGTCCTTGACGAACTTCTCACGATGCGCGTATCGGGACATGGTGGCGTTGTTGTGGCCGGACTTCTTGGCATTCTTGGCGTTCGCCACGCCGGTGGTGCCGCCCGAAGTGCCATTCTTGTGGGCGACTGCGGCCTGTAGGTCGCGTTCGGCGGCACGCTTGGAAGCCTCACGCATCGACTTGGTGAGATTCGGGTTGGCGGCCATGGTCGTATCAAGCAGAATCTGACGGCCTGGAGTCGGCGCGGTGGAACCGGTCCTGCGGAAGCCGGTGGGCTTAGGGCCCTGCACGGTCTTTGCGGCGGTAGCCTGAGACGTCTTGACGGCATCCTGCACGGCCTTGGCTTCGGCATCGACCTTCTTCTGCGCGGCTTCAACGGCGGCCTGCGCTTCAGCAAGTACGGCCTTGGCCGCTTCAAGATCGGACTCGGCCTTGACCTTGGCCTCTTCAGCGGCACGTTCGGCGGCGGCCTGCTTGTCTTCCAAGGCCTTGGCAGCAGCTTCTTCACGAGCCTTATTGGCTTCTCGTTCCTCGACGGCGGCCTTGAGCGAGCGCAGTCGAATCTTGGCTGCACCCAGGTTGGAGACCTCGTCAATCTTGAGCAGCGTGTACACGTCCGCCTTGTCGGCCAGAATCTCGGCCACCTGATCAGTGGTGATGGCGTCGAGGCCGCAACCGAAGGAATTGAGCTGCACAAGCTCGAGGCCCGGATACGAGGCCACGAAGTGTGCGGCCGCGTACAGGCGGGAGTGGTAGGCCCACTGGTTGGTGACGCGCAGCGGCATCTTGGTGACCGTGCGGTCGCCTACATGGCGGAATCCGGCGGCGTTCTTGGAACGTGGGTCGGCTTCGCCCTCGGAAAGGAATTCGGTGAGGTTGAGCTTCTCCCCCGGCTGCAATTCGCAGATGGAATCCTCGGAGAGTACCACCATGCCGAGCGAGCAGATGGTTTCGGGGATGCCGTGGTTGATTTCGGGGTCGATGTGGTAGGGACGGCCGGCGAGCACGATGCCTCGGCAGTTGTGCTCTTTCATATAGGCAAGCGCGGTCAAACCTTCCTGCTGCACGTCATGCTTGAAGACCTTGTCTTCGGCATAGGCGGCCTTGACCGCGGTTTCGGCCTCTTCGCGGGTCACGTTGGCCCACGCAAACTCTTCGACGATGCGGTCAACCATGAGCTCATGGTTGGCAAGGTTGAAGTACGGGTGCATGTAACGCACGTCGTCCTCGCGCAGCTCAGGCATGTTGGCGCCGACGACGAGCGGATAGTTGGCCACAACCGGGCAGTTGTAATGATTGTCCGTGTTGGGCACGAGGTTCTCCTCGTAGCTCACGCACGGGTAGAAGATGGTCTTGATGCCCTTGTTGATCAGCCACTTGATATGGCCGTGGACCAGCTTGGCCGGGTAGCAGATGTTTTCGGAAGCGATGGATTCGATGCCGGTCTCGAACAGTTCATGGGAGCTACGGCCGGAAATCATCACCTTGAAGCCCAGCGAGGTGAGCAGCGTGAACCAGAATGGGTAGTTCTCGTACATATTGAGGGCGCGCGGAACGCCGATCTCGCCACGAGTGGCCTTCTTGTCGGTCAAACGGCGGTAGGCGAAGCAACGCTTGTACTTGTAGTCGTACAGGTTCGGACGGTCGGAACGCTTCTTCTTGGCGTCACCACCGCGTTCGCAACGGTTACCGGTCACGAAGCGCGAACCATCAGAGAACGTGGTGATGGTGAGCTTGCAGTGGTTCTGGCACAGCTTGCACACGTCACGCTCGGTGGTCATGCTCATATTGTCGAGTGCGTCGCCGGTCAGGATGGAGCTGGCGGTGTGGGTCACACCGTCCACGACAACGACATGGACTTCGGGCTTGGCCGGCTCGGTCTTCTTGAAGGCTGCGGCCTTGGGCTCGGACTTGAGTGCGGGCTCAGCCTCGGACTGTTCCTCGGACCCATCGGCCTTAACCACCACATCCAAGTGGTCGGCCTCATCCTGATAGTGCATGCGGGCGGTCAGGGCGGCGCCGAACGCGCCCATGAGGCCGGCGATGTTCGGGCGGGTGACCTGACGTTCGGTGAGCAGCTCGAAGGCGCGCAGCACGGCGTCGTTGAGGAACGTACCGCCCTGGACCACCACAGTGTCGCCGAGTTCGCCGGAATCACGCAGCTTGATGACCTTGTACAAGGCGTTACGCACCACGGAGTAGCACAGCCCTGCGGCGATGTCCTCGATGGACGCGCCTTCCTTCTGCGCCTGCTTGACCGAGGAGTTCATGAACACAGTGCAACGCGAGCCAAGGTCCACCGGATGGGTGGATGCCAAAGCCTTTTGCGTGAATTCCTGAATCGTCAGCCCCATAGACATGGCGAAGGTCTGCAGGAACGAGCCGCAGCCGGACGAGCAGGCTTCGTTGACGGCGATCGAGTCGATGACGCCGTCGGTGATGGCCAGATATTTCATGTCCTGGCCGCCGATGTCGATGACGGCGGTGACGCCGGGGCTGACCATTTCGGCACCACGATAGTGGGCCATGGTCTCCACCACGCCCTCGTCCAGGTGCAGGCCGGTGGTGATGAGGCATTCGCCGTAACCGGTGGCGCAGGAGCGTGCGATCCATGCGCCTTCGGGCAGCTCGGATTGGATCTTCTTGACGATGTTGATGGCGGCGGTCAGCGGGCTGCCTTCGTTGTTGGCGTAGCTGGACCAGACGATTTCACGGTCGTCATTGACGAGCGTGGCCTTGATGGTGGTGGAACCGGCGTCGATGCCCAGGAAGTGCGGGCCATGCGCGCCTTCGAGGGTGCCGATGTGGATGTGTTCCTTATGGTGACGCTTGTTGAAGTCCTCGCGGTCGGCCTCGGTGGGGAACAGCGGCGGCATAGTGGGCGTGTTGGAGGGCAGGTTCTTCAGCTCGTCCAAACGCTTGAGGATCTCATCGCAGGTGTAGGCCTCGAAATGGTGGCCCTGATCGTCGGAATCCATGTCGGCCTGCAATGCCGAACCGTAGGCCACATACAGGTGGGCGTCGGTCGGCACGATGAACTCGTCGACCTTGCCTTCAAGGGCACGCTGGAAGGCGGCGCGCAGTTCGGACATGAAGAACAGCGGGCCGCCGAGGAAGATGACGGTACCGTGGATCGGGCGGCCAGAAGCCAGGCCGGCGATGGTCTGCGTGGCCACTGCGGTGAAAATAGAGGCGGCGAGATCAGGCTTGGCCGCGCCGTCGTTGATCAGCGGCTGCAGATCGGTTTTGGCAAACACGCCGCAACGCGAGGCGATCGGATACAGGTTCTCGTAGCTCTTGGCCATCTCGTTGAGGCCTGCAGCGTCGGTGTCAAGCAGCGTGGACATCTGGTCGATGAACGCGCCGGTGCCGCCTGCGCACGAACCGTTCATACGCTGTTCAGGGGTGGGTTTCAGGTAGGTGATTTTGGCGTCCTCGCCGCCGAGCTCGATGATGACGTCGGCTTGCGGGTACTCCTTATCAATCGCCTCGGTTTCGGCGATGACCTCCTGAATGAAAGGCACATGCAGATTGTCAGCAAGCGCCAGACCGCCGGAACCGGTGATAGACAGGCGAATCGGTTCATCGCCTCGACCTAGTTCCACGAGCTTTTTATGGATGTCCGCGAGCAGACCGGCAACGGTGGCACGCACATTGGCATGGTGACGTCGGTAATCGGAAAATAGGGTGTCTTTCAGGGAATCGGACTGATCAAGCACCACGGCCTTGACGGTGGTGGAACCGATGTCCAATCCCACACGCAGGGGCTTCGGGTGTGAAGCGGGCTTTACGCTCGCGTCAGTGACGATGTCAACCATGTGTTCCTCTTAATTCCGACTTCCGGGAGTGCACGTCACGAGGCATCAGGAACCGTTTCGGGACGGCTGGCAGATACCCTGCGGACGGCTTCGCCCGGCTACTTCTTACGGAATATTAGTCCGACCACCTACCCAACATGACGCGGGCAGAGGTGATTTCGCTCACGGGAAGGGCGTTTCCCAACAGTTTCGACGATATTGCTGAGTGCGAGTTAATGAAAAGCTACTACGAGGCTTGATGGTCTTCGCCGGCTTCGCGATCTTTCAGATAAATAGAAGGAATGTCGCGTTCCTGATCGTGCAGTTTGGCCCAGATGATGGGCTTGCCGGCCGCAAGGGATTTGGGCACGTCAAGGATGCGTTGGTTTCTGGAACCGCGGAATTGCAACAACGAGTCTTTTTGGTCTTTGAGATAGCGACCGTCGACAAGGATGTCGATAAGGTGCAGCAGTTCGAGTTTGTCTGGGGTTTCACCCGGCCGCATGAGTTCTTCCCACGTGTAGCCGGTCCATGACCAGATATCTTTGGTATGACCGAATTCCTTGCGAATGCGCTGTGCGAGAGGTACTAGCACAGGGGTGTTGAGGAACGGCTCGCCACCAAGAAACGTAATGCCTTGCACCCATGGGGCTTTGAGATCTTCGATGATCTTGTCTTCGAGTTTCTGCGTGTACTCGTGGCCGGCCTGGAAATCCCAGATGGAGGCGTTGAAGCAATTGACGCAGTGGAAAGGGCAACCGGAAACATAGATGGAGTTGCGCACGCCTTCGCCGTCGGTGACGATGAAGGTCTTGTAGTCGGCAATCATGCGCTTGGACATGCGCCGGCCATCCCATTGACCGGCTTTCGGATCATTGGCCAGGCCATTGGAAGGTATGGAGGGGCCGCGTCCGGTCTCGCCGGCCGCAAAGTCATGGCGCTTGGGTTCGGGCTTGGTTGTCACGGCCATGATTCCCTCCTTGCGGAAAATGCACTGGCTCCCGCTGGCGGGAGCTGTCCGTCATCAAACGGACTGAGGGTGGTCAACACTATAAGGATGACCACCCTAAGTCTCGCTTACGCTCGACAGCTCCCGCCAGCGGGAGCGAGTATAAACCTTACTTAGCTTCCTCGAACCACTCGCGGGTGGTGCCGTCGTCCAGGGTCACGCGGCCAGTTTCGCCGCTCATGTGCTTGACACGGTGGGCAATCTCCTCGTGACGGCCGTGCACCATCGGGCGCTGGACCGGGCTGCCGAGGTAGCCGCAGGTACGCTTGGTGACATTGCACTTGTCCGGGTTGGAGTTGCCGCACTCCGGGCACTTGAAGCCTTCCTCGGTCGGCTCGAAATCACCCTGGAAGCCACACACGAAGCAGTGGTCGATCGGGGTGTTGGTACCCAGATAACCGATGCCGATGTTGTAGGCGTAATCCCATACGGCTTCGAGGGCCTTCGGGTTGTCCTGCAGGCACGGGTACTCGCAGTAGTTGATGAAGCCACCGGAAGCGTAGTACGGGAAGTCCTTCTCGTAGTTGAGCTTCTCCATCGGAGTGGGCTGCAGCCATACCGGGTAGTGGAAGGAGTTGGTGTAGAAGTCGTGGTCGGTCACGCCCTCGATACGGCCGAACTTCTCGCGATCCATGCGGTTGAAGCGATCGGTCAGGGACTCCGCCGGGGTGGAGTACACGGAGTAGTGGTAGCCTTCCGACTTGCTCCACTGCTTGCACAGCTCGTTCATGCGCTTGACGATGGACAGTGCGAATTCCTTGCCTTCCGGATCCCAGCCATGGTCGCGAATCCAGTTCTTGCCATAGAAGACCGCAGTGGTCTCGGCAAGACCGATGTAACCGAGTGAAACGGTGGCGCGCTCATTCTTGAACAGAGCGTCTACGTTATCGTTGGCACCGAGACGACCGAAAGCACCAAAACGAAACAGTGTCGGAGCATTGACCGGGGTGGCTTCCTTGCAACGCATGATGCGGAACTGCAGAGCCTGGTGAGCCACTTCCATACGCTCGTCGAACAGCTTCCAGAAGCGGGCCTTGTCGCCGTGAGACTCGATGGCGATGCGCGGCACGTTGACGGTGACCACACCGAGGTTCATACGACCGTCTTCCTCGTCCTTGCCGGTCTCAGGATTGATCCAGCCCTGCAGGAAGGAACGGCAACCCATCGGGGCTTTGAAGGAACCGGTGATCTTGACGATGTTCTCATAGAACACCACGTCCGGGTACATCCGCTTGGTGGCGGATTCGAGTGCCAACTGCTTCAAGTCGTAGTTCGGGTCGCCCGGATCGGCGTTCACGCCGTGCTTGACGGTGAAGACGAGCTTCGGGAAGATGGCGGTGTGGTGTTCCTTGCCGAGGCCGCGGATGCGGTTGAGCAGAATGGCGCGCTGGATCTCACGGGAGAACCAGTCGGTACCGAGACCAAAGCCGACGGTGACGAACGGGGTCTGGCCGTTGGATACACGGTTGGAGTTGATCTGGTATTCCATGGTCTGCATGGCATCGTAGATGGCCTTGCGGGTACGAATCTTGGCGAGGATCTCGCGCTCCTGCTCCAGCTCGTCAACGTCAGTGTGGAACGGAGTGTCCATCGGCAGCGGCTCGCGGGAACCGAAGTGCAGCTTGGCCGGCTCGTTCTTCTTGGCGCTCTCGACCTGACGACGAGCGAATTCAACCGGCATGCCGTCGGGGATGGTCTCACGGGCTTCCTCAAGGAACTTCTCGTAGTCCTTCTTGGCGTACCGAGCAAGGTGCTCGTCGGCACGGTTGGCGGTCTGGCCACCATACTGGCTGGAAGCCACATCCTTCATGATCTGAGTGATCTGGGTGGCGGCGATGGCGATGGACTTCGGGGATGCCATCGGAGCGTTGCCCAGGGTGAAACCGTTGGCCAGCATGTCCCAAAAGTTCGGCAGGGAGCAGTTGGACTGGGCGGTGAACGGCGAGTAGTCGGCATCGTGGAAGTGGATGTCGCCCTTCATGTGGGCGTTGGACACGGCCGGCGGCAGCATGTTGAACGCTGCGGCCTTGGACACGGCACCAGCCAGCAAATCACGCTGGGTGGAGTAGACGTTGGAATCCTTGTTGGCGTTCTCGTGGATTAGGGTCGGATCGTGGTTGATGAAGCGGGAGACGGCCTCGTTGACATCGGTGGCCTTGGCACGCTGGATGTCCTTGTCGAGACGGTAATTGGTGTAGGCACGAGCCACGTCGTACAGGTGAGCATCAATGAGGGCGTGCTCAACGAGGTTCTGGATGTCCTCGATCTTGGCGGGACCAGCGTAACGCTCCTTGATCTCGCCTTCGACCTGATCAGCGAAGCCGCGGATCATGGCATCTTCCTCGGGACCGACTTCCTTGTTCAGGTCGCCGAAGGCGGACTTGATCGCAGAGATGATGTTGATGGGGTCAAAATCGACCACACGACCATCACGCTTCTCAACGAGAACGGTGGAGGCCTTCGCGGCCGCCTTGGTCCCATTGTTGGTGACGTTCTCCTCCAGCACCTGTGCGCCCATCGGGCACCCCTTTCCTCATCCCGCGCGGCCTTGCGGACCCCGCGTTTTCAGCCGCACTCGTCGTGGGCCATACGAAATTACATTGATGTCGTTTTCTTGAACCTCTAGAAGAATACGGCAAGCTCACCCCTATATCTAGTGCCCAACAAGGGTGTGTTGAACTATTTATAGTGGTTTTTGGCTATTTTCCGCCAAAACTACATCTGTGTGATTAGTGTAACTGTTTCTTCCCTAGCGTGTCGCACTCCACCTTCCATCGATTCCTCTCTTTTCGGCATTACCCATCTTCTTGGACGGGACAACAGAGCGTCGTTACCGCCTCCATACGACAAGCATGACGCACCCATCACAGGACCGGTAGATTTCTACCGCCATCGCCCACCGCACTTATAGTTAAGGGCATGACTACTGCAATGGGTTACTCGAACACGGGCCAGTCGCCGACCGCCGCATCTTTGGCCTCGGCCGGTTTTGGCCCCAACACGGCCACCGAAGCCGGGCAGGGAACCGTCAACCTGCCCGACGGCCCGCGGCCGGTCGACCAGCTCCCAAGGCTTGCCGCAGAGACCACCGCGCAGAATCCCTGGCCGGTCAGCATGCTGAGCCAGAAATTCTATGGGGCGGTGGAGCGCTGGCCGTCCGCGTGGGTCACGGGCCAGATTACCCAGATCAACACCAGACGGGCCGGTTCGGCGTATATCACCCTGCGCGACGATTTCGAAGACATCGCAATGGAGGTCAATGGCTTTGGACGGTTTGCCGACACGGCCCGGCAATTCGTTCAAGGCGATCGCGTGGTCATTCACGGCAAGCCCAACCTGTGGATGAAGCGCACCTCCCTCTCTTTGCGCGGAGACACCATTCTTAAAGTCGGCGCAGGTGGCAGCCTCAAGGCCATGATCGACGAATTGCGCAAGCGACTCAAAGGAGAAGGCCTATTTGACGCAGACCATAAACTCCCTCTGCCCGAATTTCCCAAGACCATTGGCCTAATTTGCGCCCCACAGGCACGAGCCGAGGGAGATGTCATCACTAACGTGAATCTTCGCTGGCCCTCGGTCACCTTCAAGGTTGTTCATGTGCATGTGCAAGGTGAGCAATGCCCCGGCGAAGTCGCACAAGCGATTGCACGACTAGACACCGATCCAGATGTGGATGTCATTATCGTGGCTCGAGGAGGCGGCTCATTCGAGGACCTCATGGGCTTCTCGGATGAACGCGTAGTGCGTGCCGCATATGCCTGTACCACACCATTGATTTCCTCCATCGGACATGAAGACGATTGGACCCTCCTGGATCTGGTTGCCGACCTGCGTGCTTCAACCCCTACGGACGCGGCCAAACGTGTGGTGCCGGACGTCAACGAACAGACGCAGCTCATTACCGGAGCCATCGACCGTATGCGTCTGAGAATTCGCTCACGAGTGGATAACGAAGATCGCCTCATCGAGGGATACACAAACCGTCCCAGCCTGACGCAACCTCTCACCATGCTGGAGCCGCATCAGCGCTTGATTGACGATTCCATACAGCGCCTTGATATCGGCCTGCGAAGAATCGTGGACGACGCTCAGCTCACCGTCGAGAAGGCGCATGCCTCACTGACCGCCCTCAGTCCCCAGTCCACGCTCAACCGCGGCTATGCCGTGGTGCAAACCGCCGATGGCACCGTACTCGATGACGCTTCCACCGCTCATATCGGAGACGACATCACCGTAACCTTGAAGAAGGGTGTCATCACAGCCACAACCACATCTGCCGCAGCGTAAGAACGCTCACAGAGCTGCTGCAAGAGAAACTCAATGCGTATATAGATAAGGAGCACACACCATGACCGATAACACCAACACCACCCCTGCGTCCTCACTATCAGACAAAGAACGCGAGCTCATTGCGCAGATGCCTTATGAGGAGGCTCGAGATAAGCTCATCCAAGCCGTTCAGTCGCTGGAAACCGGCGGACTGAATCTCGATCAATCCATGCGCCAGTGGGAAATCGGTGAAGCATTGGCCAAACGAGCCCAGAGCCTGCTCAATGATGTACGCGCCAAGCTCGATCAAGCTCAGGCCGATCAGGCTGCTAATGAAGCCACAGCAGGAACGCAATCCAATCTGGACTGATTCCAACATCAATTCATGCAATCGTACCGTCGGCAATACGCCGACCACATGAGAAAGAACAAATCAATGTCAACACTGATTCTTGTATTCCATCCCCACCTGCAGAACGGCTCCCGCGTCAATGCCCGCTTGATTGCCGAGCTGAAGGCTCAAGGCGAAGAAGACATCACCATCCGCGACGAGTACGCCGAATACCCCAATTTCGCCGTCAACGTCGATCACGAGCACGAACTGCTCGAGGCAGCCGATAGTGTGATTCTGCAATTCCCGTTCTACTGGTATTCCTCCCCCGCCCTGCTGAAGGAGTGGGAGGATCGGGTCATCACCGCAGGATGGGCCTATGGTGGCAGCTACGCACTGCGCGGCAAGGAACTCAAACTGGTGGTCACCACCGGTTCCGGTGCTGACAAGTATCAGAAAGATGGCGAATACGGCCGCACTATGGATGACCTACTGAGCCCATTTGAAGTTGTGGCATATAAGGTCGGCATGGAATACGTCAAGCCGTTCCTGGTGCAGGGTACGGCCACCATCACCGATGACGCCCTTGACCAAGCCGCCGCCGACTACGTTTCGGCGATTCTGGACTGAATGGAGCTGAGGCCAGGTGCGCGATACACCTGGCCTTATTGTTTTTCACGGATGAGCCGCAGCTCTCTCCCTCAGTCTCACTGCCGCTCGACAGCTCCCTCTTCAGAGGGAGCTTGTTTCCTGTAAACTTACTGGTTACTTCTTGAGCGGCACGTAGATTACGCTGTCGATGAGCTCCTGATAGTGCTTGACGATTTGCGCGCGACGAGTCTTCAGACTCGGAGTGAGCATACCATTGGCTTCGGTGAACTCATCGGGCAGAATCTCGAACTTACGAATCGATTCGGCACGCGAGACACCTTCGTTAGCGGCATTCACCGCACGCTCAACTTCGGCATGAACAATGGCGTTCTTGGCCAAGGCATCCAAATCCGGCTCCGGCTTGGCACCTTGGGATTCCAGCCAATTGTTGGCATCCACCAAATCCAGCGTGACCAAGGCAGCCACGAACGGCTTCTTGTCTCCAATAACCAAGCACTGGTTGACCACCGGAGAGGTCATCACAGAAGCCTCCAGAAGGCCAGGCGACACGTTCTTGCCGCCAGCGGTGATGATGAGGTCCTTCTTACGGCCAGTGATGGAAATGAATCCGTCTTCGGAAATATCACCCAAATCACCGGTATGCAGCCAACCATCAGTGATCTGCTGGGTAGTGACCCCAGGGTTGTTGTGGTATCCCTTGCACACCAGCGGTCCCTTGACTACCAGCTCGCCATCCTCGGCGATGCCGGCGGTGATGCCGCACATCGGCATGCCGATGGTGCCGATGCGATTGTCTTCCGGCAAGCTCACGCACACCGGACCACAGGTTTCCGTCATGCCGTAGCCTTCCAGCACCGGCATGCCAATGCCGTTGAAGAAGTGAGAGAGCTCGGAATCCATCGGGGCTCCACCGGTGATGGCAAAGTCGGCGTTCAGGCCAAAGATGGTACGAATCTTCTTGTACACCACCTGCTCGTAGAAAGCGTGAGCAACACGACCGGGAAGCGGCAGCTTCTCGCCCTTCTGCTCGGCCTTGGACCATTCACGCGCGTTTTCGACGGCGCGCATGAACATCTTGCCCGCAAAACCGCTGCCGGCACGCTGGGAAGCGGCGTTGTAGACCTTTTCGTACACACGCGGCACGGCAAGCAGCAGCGTGGGACCAAAGGTCTCGAAGTCCTTGACCATGGTCTTCATATTGGAGCTCAGGGCCAGAGAAATGGTGCCGCCAAAACTGAAGAATTCCATGAATCGGGCGAACACATGGCTCAGGGGCAGGAACAGCAGCAGACGGCGGTTGGGCCATGCGCCGGCACGAGGCATGTACTGCAGGGCGGAGCGCACCAGGAACGCGAAGTTGCGGTGGGTGAGCTCCACGCCTTTCGGGGTGCCGGTGGAGCCGGACGTGTAAACGATGGTGGCGCGGTCGTCGCCGTGGGAAGCGTTCTTGTATTCCCAGAATTCGGCATCGGTGACGCTTTCGCCATAGGTCTTGATGGCGTTCAGGCCGCCTGCTTCGATGACGAACACGTTGCGCAGGGTGGGTACCTCGCTGCGCACGGATTCAATCTTGTCGCGCTGACCGTCATCCTCGGCGATGGCGAGCGTGACCTTGGAATCGTTGAAAATCCAGCTGACCTGACTGGCGGAGTTGGTCTCATATACCGGCACGGTGAGTGCGCCGATGGACATGATCGCCATATCCAGAGCGGTCCACTCCCAACGCGTGCGAGACACGATGGCCACGGAGTCGCCCTTGTTGACGCCCAGACCAATCAGGCCTTTGGCCAGATCGATGACCATGTCACGGAAGACCAGGGCGCTGTACGGCTGCCAGGTGCCATCCTCAGTTTTATATTCGATCATGGCGCCATCGGGATCGCGCTCGGCTCGCTCATCGAGCAAATCGAACAGGTTGATGTCGCTGTCGATCGGCTCCTTGACGGGATTGGTGAACTGCTTGACGATACGAGTATCGTTATTGGCCTTATCGGCGATGTTTTCAGGCATATTCCCATGTAACTCCACGGAGGATACAAAACACGCCGATTGACGCTGCACGCCCAATGCAAATGGCCTCGCACACCGGCATCCACTGGAATACGAGGCCATGCGGCAACTCAATGTTTACATGCCCAGTCCAGACTCAGCCAATGGAGCCGTTGCTCTTTTTCAGCTCGTCACGAATCTCCTGCAACGTGGCGAGCGTCTGTTCTTCGACACTTGGGCCTTCTTCCTTGGCTTCGGCCTCATCTTGAGCGGCGGTCAGGTCACGCAACTTGTTGATAGGCAGAATCACGCAGAAGTATACGGCCACACCGATGAGCAGGAAGTTAATCAAAGCATTCAGAATAGCGCCGAACGAAATGGTCGAGTTATTGAACGTAATGGTCAGCAGACCAGACAAATCCGGCACGCCACCGATCATGCCGATCAGCGGGCTGATGAGGTTATCGACAATGGAAGTGACCACGGTGGTAACCGCGGAGCCTATAACCACACCAACGGCCATATCAATCATCGAACCGCGGGAAAGGAACTTTTTGAAGCCGGCAAGCGGGCCTTTATCGGTCAACGCAACGACCGCATGAGTGGCGCTGCCCGCACTTTTCATAAGATTGTCGGCAATATTGGATGGGGACTGATTTGCCATGATATCTCCTTAACAGCGCAAATCCGCGAACCGACCCGATGACCTGGGCTCGCCTTTCATTCGCCATTATGCTTCACGAGAAACCGTATGCGCGGTTATTCGACAACATATCGGCAGAAAACCAGTATTCATGCGCGGATTTACGCGGGCAATCACCACTGACCACCCGCGTTGCGACTCTCACGTTTCAGAACTGAATATAGTCGATCTCCGTATGTTCGCCGGTCTCCAGATACTTTGCCACGTCATCCGGCCCAGCGAATACCAGCTCGACCGCCTGCGCAATCATCAGATTCACGCGATCCATCGGCGTCAGGTTTTCGAAATAGCCGTATACCGGAATACCAAGCGCGTGAGCATACCCGACCTCGAACATGGTGCCGGGGTCTTCATCCATAAGATTGGCAACAACCGCTTGGGATGCGTTGATGCCCTGAATGTCATCGTTGAAGCAGCCCTCGGGGCCGACCTCCTCGATTTGGCTGGCGAATCGCGGCTTGAACAGTGTCCTGCCGTGATCCTCCAGCACCTTCTCCAACCGTTCCATGCTCGCCGTCTGTTCGGGATTGAAAAACGGGCCGGCCACATAGAAGTCATACTGCTTGTCTTCACTCATGGTTTCCAGTCATAGCGCAGCATCGTCCATTCGCGGGCCACAAGTTCAATGCATGGATAGCCGTCCGCATAATGACCATCAGGAGCGCAAGTGCCCGAGATCGGATTCGAACCGACGACACCCGCTTTAGGAGAGCGGTGCTCTATCCACTGAGCTACTCGGGCAACGACGTTTCATTGTACACGGGCAGTCGCCCAGCCCACAATTCGTGCCGGTTTGGTACGGAACCGCGCTGCCGCCGCCGGCGCAATGTCGATTCACAAGTCGAACAAGGTACAGTGGCAGGTCATGGGACAAGCTGCATCACCATGCATCGACGTTCCCCACAAAGCAAATCAACGCAGGAAAGGCGATATGGCACAGTCACGGAACACCACCAGAGGAACCACAACCAAAGGGAAGTCCGCACGCCCTCAAACCACCCGTTCGCAGTCCAAGTCCGCGCAACGAAACAAATCCTATTCCCGTCCTGTATCACAGTCGGCACTCAAACCTCATGAGCGTCACCATTTCTTCGGCACGCTGACATTGCTGCTGGCCATGACTGCCCTTATCTGCACCGCCGCACGCGCCTTGCCCTCGGATATCCAAACCTGGCCGTTCATCCCAATCGTAGTGTCGGCAACACCATGGTTCACCTTGCTTGCACTGCTTGCACTGTTGCTGGCCATGCCATTGCGCCGCCCATTGGCGGCATTGATTGCCGTTGCCGCCCTCGGACTGAACGTCTACTGGCAGTACCCGTTTTTCTTCCCGACCAACTCACTCTCCCAAGACGCACAGAACGCCGTAGCCACGGCCGAAGCGCACACCGCCGACGCCTATGCCCGCGTGATGACCTTCAATGTCTACAAGGGGCAGGCCGACGCCCGATCCATCGTCAATCTGGTACGAGATCAGCGCGTGGAAGTGCTCGCGCTGCAGGAGACCACGGATGATTTCGTCAAGCAGCTGAACGAAGCCGGCATTGAACATTATCTGCCGTATGCGCACGTATCCTCGTCCGATGGCGTGTATGGCAACGGCCTCTGGTCTGCGGCACCACTTAAGGACGTGGTCGACGACGAGGTGAATTCCAGCGCCTCATTCATGCCCTCCGGCACAGTGGACATGGGAGGCAACCAGATTCGTTTCGTCTCCGTGCACACCACCGCACCCGTGACCGGATACTGGGGACAATGGAAACGTTCGCTTGACGAACTTGGCCTGATGCGCAGCCACACGGACGCCCGCTATATTTTCATGGGCGACTTCAACGCCACCTACGATCACACGCCATTCCGCGAATTTCTGGGCAATCGATTCGTCGACGCAGCCCACCAGTCCGGACATGGCTTCACGTTCTCCTGGCCAACAAACCGCAGCTATCTGCCAACGTTTGCCGGCATCGATCATGTGGTGCTGGACACTGGTATGACGGCCGGGCAATGCCAAATCGCCAAAATCGCAGGCTCCGATCACGCGGCACTACTCGCTACGATTTCGGTAGGGTAATACTTGCTCCCGCTGGCGGGAGCAGAGAAAGCGTCAAAAACCGAGACGGGTGCGGCCGAACTGGTCGAGCCAACGCAGGATGGCGCCTTCGCGCAACGCCCACGGGCAGATTTCGACTTCCTGAATGTTCAGGGCCTTCATGATCTCGTCAGCAACCACGCCGCCGCCCACAATCTGCATTGTGCGCTCAGGCGTGATACCGGGCAACGCCACGCGCTGTTCGGGAGCAATCGCCGCCAGGCGAGGAATCCAATCCTCCAGCTGCTCGCGGGTCATGATCCACGTATCTTCACGCCCAGGCGCACGCATCACCACGCCGCACAAGCGAGCCAGTGAACGGAAGGTCTTGGACGTGCCAACGGCATGGTTCGGATGTTTGGATTGCGGGAACACCTTGACCATCGGCGCCAGAATCTTACGTACATCTTTGCGCACGTCCTCCAGCTCCTCGGGAGTAGCCATACCGGAAGGCAGGAACTCGGTGGTCACACGGCCGGCACCTGCCGGCACGGAAAGCGCCACAGTCGGCTCTTCATCGGAGCCCATCGCCACTTCGAGCGAGCCGCCACCAATATCCAGCACCAGCAGTCGGCCGGCATCCCAGCCATACCAGCGGCGGGCGGCCAGGAACGTCAGACGCGCCTCATCATTGCCTGACAGCACGGTCACGCCCTGACCGATCATCTCTTCAATCTTATGAATCACCTTGTTGCCGTTCGGCGCCTCGCGCAAAGCGGACGTGGCCATGACCAGCAACTGAGTGATCTCATATTCTTCAGCCAGTTTCATGCACTGGGCAACGGCGGCCAGAATCGCCTCGATGCCGGACTTCTTGATTGAACCGTCATCCTTGAGATACTTCATCAGGCGCACCGTTGATTTGGTACTGGCCTCGGGATCGGGACGCGCGCCCGGAGCTGCATCGACAATCAACATATGGATGGTATTTGAACCGATATCAAGCACACCGAGTCGCGTGGTATGCGAACGCAGATTGACCATGATTCCTGACCTTACCTAACACAAACGCGACTACTGTACACATCCACGCCCATTACAGCGATTCGACGAACCTGCCGAGTCGCTCCAAACCTTCGGACAACGCCTCGCGAGAAGCGGCATAGCTCAGCCGAACATGTGTATCGGCGGTGGCGGCGCCAAAATCACGGCCGGGAGTCAACGCCACGTGAGCCTCGTCCAGCGCACGCTCGCAGAACGTCCATGCATCCAATCCGGTACGGGAAATGTTGAAGTAGGCATAGAACGCGCCGTTCGGCTCCACTTCGACCGGCAGTCCGATGCGCTTCAAACCATCAATTACGATGCGCCGACGGCTCAGCAGCTCCTGACGGCGGGCTTCACACTCAGCCAGGCTCTCCGGCGTGAAACAGGCGAGCGCCGCATGCTGGGTGGGCGTATGCGCACACAGGTAATAATTGGTGGCCAGATCATCGACCGCCTCCAGCACGGTGGAATCATCCGGCAGAATGGCCCAGCCAAGACGCCAACCGGTCATGCCGAAGAACTTGGAGAAACTGTTGCACACGATGGCGCCAGGGTCACAAGCCAGCACCGATTTGACCTCAGTGCCGTCCGGCTCATGATCGGCCAGATCAAGATAGGTCTCGTCCACGATGCGCCATGCGCCACGCTTGGCGGCCAACTGGCATACTTCATCCAGCACGGCGAAGTCGATGGTGGTGCCGGTGGGATTGGACGGCGAGGTGATCATCACGGCCTTGGTGTCGTCCGTCCAATATTGGCGGCATAGGTCGGCGGTCAGATGGAACCGCGTGGCGGCCGATGTCGGCACATCGACAACCCGGCCTTCAAAGGAACGCACCAGCTCGCGGTTGCACGGGTAGGATGGATCGGCCACGATCACGTCATCACCGGGATCCACGGTCAGGGCTGTGGCCAACAGCAAAGCGGCGGACCCACCGGCAGTCACGCAGATGCGTTTGGGATCGATATCCAAATCATGGCGTTCTCGATAGAAATCGGCGATGGCTTGGCGCAGTTCGGGCAATCCCATGGCTGCGGTGTAGGGCAAGGCACGGCCATCGTATTGTTCGCGCATGGCATCGCGTACGGCAGGCGGCGCACCGAAATCAGGCTCCCCCAGACTGAGCTTGATGACACTGACACCGGATGCGATCATCTTGTCCGCTTTCTCGCCAAATACCATGGCGCGGAAGGGATTGGCCTCGCGCGCGCGACGAGACATAACCGGGGACACGGGCTGCTGCACTGCTTCGTTTTCCATGGTTCGGTTCTATCCGCTCTCGGGGACAAGGTTTTTCCGTGGCTTTATAATCGCCGGGGAGACCGGTTACCACCTCAACCCAAGTTCAAGGAGGAATGATGAGCCGATTCAACGGCAAACGCGCCGAATTTGAGGCCAGCGGCGAGAAAATCAACGTTGCTATTCTGGGCGCAGGACGTATAGCTCACACCATGGCCAATACCTTGGTCGAAATGGCCACCGACCCGCTGTATTCCTCATGGATTCACCCGTATGCCGTGGCTGCCCGTGATCTGGATCGCGCACAGGCATTCGCCAATCAATGGCATCTCGACAAAGCGTATGGTTCGTATGAGGATCTGGTGGCTGACCCGGATATTGATTTGGTCTATATCGCCACTCCTCATAATCTGCATGCCGAGCAGGCGATTTTGTGCATGAAAGCCGGCAAGAACGTGCTCGTGGAGAAGTCGTTCACCGCGAATACCGCACAGGCGCGCGAGGCTTTGGCCATGTCCGAGGAGACAGGCCTGCTGTGCACGGAGGCGATCTGGACACGCTATATGCCGAGTCGTCAGCTCATCAACGAAGTCATCGATTCAGGTGAAATCGGCGAGGTCAAGTCGGCGAGCGCCAACCTGTGCTATCCAGTGTCCGGCAAGGCCCGCATGATCGATCCGGCCTGCGCCGGCGGCGCGCTGCTCGATGTAGGTGTGTATCCGCTGAACTTCTTGGATATGGCGGTGGGTGCTGATCACGGCCGCACATTGGATCATTTCAGCACCTCGATGGTGCCGTATGAAACCGGCGTGGACGCACAGAATTCCACCACGCTGTATTACAGCGACGGCACGATGGCGGTATCCACCAGCTCGATGCTGGTGGCCTCCGATCGCGGCGGATATGTGTGGGGCACCGAGGGATATCTGGAAGTTACCAATATCAACAATCCCGAGTCCATCGATATCTACGGCAAGGACCACAAGCCCGTGCGCAGCATCTCGGTTCCGCCGCAATTGACCGGCTACGAGTATGAGGTTGCCGCCGCGGCCAATGCCCTATTGGACGACAAGACCGAATGCGAAGCGATGCCTCATGCCGACACCATTCGCATTATGGAGCTTATGGATGCGATTCGTGGCAGTTGGGGCCTCAAGTTCCCGTTTGAGCAGTAGTCGTCCTCCCGCTGGAGGGAGATGGCACGCAGCGTCGGAGGGTGGTCCTGCAGACCAATCGATGTCGACCTCCCCTCAGTCACCTGCGGCGACAGCTCCCCTCCAGCGGGAAGCCAGAAGGACACACAATCTGTTCGTATAGCCGTGCGAGACGCCCGTCTCGTGCGGCTTTTGTCAATTCGCACTCCCACACGGTGATCACACGCCAGCCGGAGGCCTCTAATTCGGCGCGCTGGACGATGTCTCGATTGTGGTTGCGCAACAGTTTCGCCTGCCAGAATTCCACATTCGACTTCGGCATCGAATGTTTGGAACAGCCTTCATGCATATGCCAGAAACAGCCGTTGACGAACACGATGGTGTGGTATTTCGGCAGCACCACGTCCGGATGGCCCGGGTAGCGCTTGTCGTTCTTGCGGAATCTCAGGCCCCTGCGGAACAGATAGCTGCGTACCAGCACCTCGATTTTGGTGTCTTTGCCGCGAATATGCGACATCGTGTACGAGCGGGTGCCCCGTTCATACTTTTCCACTGGCTGCTTCTTACGACTCACGCACTCCAGACTACCGTGTCATATCGGTACGAGACGATATCCGATCGAACGATCACCCATTGCATGCGGTCGTCATTTCTTATTCCGGTCATTCCTCGCACGCTGGTCGAGACCGCGCACTTACACTTCACCTATGGCAGACATGACGATTCGCAGGGCCACGGCGGCCGATATTCCCCAGATTGATGAACTGTTGCGGCAAGTGCTCGAAGTGCATCACGCCGGCCGACCGGATCTGTTCAAAGGCGGCGCCAAAAAGTACACGGATGAAGAACTGAAAACGATTCTGGCCAACGATCAAACACCTGTGTTCGTGGCAGTGGCACCGGCCGACACTGCCAATGCCGGCGATGCCGAATCAGTCAGCGCCGCACACTCAGCTGAAGAATCCAGCAACACCGGCTCCCTCGCCGTCGATCAAGTGCTCGGCTACGCATTCTGCGTATTCCAGCAACATACCAACAGTAATATTCTGACCAATATCAAGACTCTGTACATCGACGATCTATGCGTTGACGAGCGCTCTCGTGGTCATCATGTGGGCTCCACGCTGTATCATTACGTGCTCGATTTCGCCCGCAAATTCGGCTGCTACAACGTGACCCTCAATGTTTGGGCCTGCAATCCCAAGGCCCAGACCTTCTATGAGCGCATGGGACTGACCCCCTACCGCATCGGCATGGAGCAGATACTGTAACCCACTCATCCCAACAGATCGAGAAGGTCGTCCCTAGTGAGGGTGGCGATAGAGGCAGGGGCTTCGGCAAAGACAGTGGTGCCGGCGCCGGTTTCGTCGGCGAGCGGGGAGGCGTCGGTGAACTGGCGGGCAAGTTCGCTCTTGGTGTGCTGAAGCTCCAAGATGCGTTCTTCAATGGTGTCCTTGGCCACCACCTGGTACACGTTGACGTCTTCGGTCTGGCCGATGCGATGGGCTCGATCGGCGGCCTGATCCTGGGCGGCGGCGTTCCACCATGGGTCGGCGTGGATGACCACGCTGGCGCCGGTGAGGTTCAGACCAGTGTTGCCGGCCTTCAATGAAATCAGGAAAGCGGGCGTATCGTCCGCGTTGAACTGGTCGACGAGTTCGAGGCGCTTCCTTTTGGGCGTGGAACCGGTGATGGTGTAGTAACGCAGGCCTTGCGCGTCGAAACGTTCGGCGATCAGATCAAGGAAACTGGTGAACTGGGAGAAGATCAGCGCCTTCTTGCCTTCGTTCACGCAGGTCTCCACCAGCTCGGTGATGGCCGCGAGTTTGGCCGACTGGTCTTTGGCATCGGCGTACAGCAACCTTGGATCGCAGCAGATCTGGCGCAGTCTGGTCAGCTCGGCGAGGATACGAATCTTCGAGGTGTTGAAGTCCGCCTCCTCGCTGTGTTCGAGCTGCATGCGCAGGCGCTGCTCGTGAGCCGCATACAGCTTGCGCTGTTCGCCGGCAAGTTGCACGGTCAGTGTGGTTTCCAGCTTGTCCGGTAGGTCGGTCAGCACTTGGGACTTCAGCCTGCGCTTAATGAACACGCCCACCAGTGACTGCAATTGGTGGGACACCCGTGCCGCCTCGGGATTGACCTGAGCAGCGGCACGGCCTTCTTCGGTACTGGAATCCGCGGCTCTCGCGTTGGAGATGGGCAGTTCATACCGTTCATGGAACCGCTTGTACGTGCCGAGCAAGCCGGGCATGAGGAAATCGAAAATGCTCCACAATTCGGAAAGTCGGTTCTCGATCGGCGTGCCGGTCAAAGCAAAACGATGGTCCGCCGCTACGGCCTTAACCGCTTTGGCAATTTTGGTGGTGTGGTTTTTGATGTATTGAGCCTCATCCAGAGCCATGACGTTGAAACGCCGCTCATCTGCGGTGTAGTCGTCTACATCCCGGCGCAGCAAATCGTATGAGGTGATGAGCACAGTGGGCTCATCCGCACGGAACGCACGGCCTATGGCAGTGCGACGCTCGGATTTGGTGCCGGAAACGACCATGGCATTACAGCTGGGGGCAAATTTGGCAAACTCGGCAGCCCAGTTGTATACCAACGATGCCGGGCAGACAATAAGCGAAGGTTCCACAATCGCGCCATCCGCAGTGCCCGGCTTCCGATAGCGAGACAACAACAGGGCAATGAGCTGTACGGATTTGCCCAGTCCCATTTCGTCGGCAAGAATGCCACCGAATCCTTTGTCGCACAAGGTGTTCAACCACCGGAAGCCCTCGACCTGATACGGGCGGAGAACGGGCTTGAGGCTGTCCGGCACCTCGTATGATTTGGGGTCGATGATTTTGAGGTCGTCAATGTATTCGGTGAAAGATGCATCCTTGACCACATCGGAACCGTCATCCGGCAGTTCACCGTCCAGCAGAAATGCTCTGCCGCCCGGCAATTCAATCAGCCCGGAATTGAGCTGCTGCTCGTCCAAATCAAGATCGGCAGCCAGCGTATCAAGCGTATTCAGGTTTGCGCCCTCAAGTTTGAGCAGCGTACCGTCCTTCAACTGGTGATAGCGCTGACGACGCCGATAGGATACGAGCAAGGCACCGACCTCGTCAGGCGGCACTTCATCGGCAATGGGCGAGATCTCCACCAGATTGCCCTTGATGGACAAACCGACTTTGACGCTCGGCGGCTTGGGTGCGATGAGCCGGTCGAACGCAGGCGTGGTGAACACCTCTCCCACCTCATGCAACGCCGGCAGACCTTCATCGAACAAGCGGATAATCTGTGTGGTGTCATCACGGTTGATGACGGCGGCCTCGGACGCACGCGCGCGGGCCTTGGCGCGGGATGCCGGGGTCCTGAATCCGGCAGTCGCCTGTCTGGTTTCGGCCAACTTGCGCCGCTGCTCCTCAGGCATGGAGAAGAACTCACTTACCACGTCAAGAGCCAGATGTTCGGTATCAAGGTCACGGCCAGGCACCGCGACCGGCATGCCGCCATCGTCGGCGCTCACAGCGGGCCCAGCCGGCAGCAGCGGCACCATTACATTCCCATAGCGGGCCTTGGCCTCGCATTCCACGCCGTTTTCCGTGCGATCCAGATAGAACCCAACATGGCACTCGGCAGGACTCAGCTCAGCAAGTTCACGCGGGATATCATCGGCGGCAAGCATGTCTACATTCACCAGTTGCGGCAATAACGTGCGGGCGAACAGAGCCGAATCGTCTCCGGCGATGACCTGCCCCTCACCGTCTGGCGCAAACAGCTCACCGATAAGTTCCGCAATCGGACCGAATTGCTTCGGGCAACGGACGAACCGGTATCCTGCGGCACTTTTGCGCCGCGACTTTGCCATCATGGCGGAGGTGTAAGCCAAAGGCTCGGACGGTGCGAGCAACAGCCAAGATTCACGGTCACCATTGATGACGGTCTCCACCGAAGGCGTTCCAGTCAGCAAATACCCGGCTTCCGACCCGAACATACGGGAATCGCGTCTGACGATATGCATGGTCAGGTTTGGTTCCCCGCCAACCGATACCGGCGAAGGCTGGCTGGAAAACCAGGTGTCCAGCACCAGTTGCACGCCTACGCTTTCACGCAAAACCAATAGCGAAGCCACTTCCGTCTCGGATAGTGTCAGGTGACGGTCAATGGCAATACGCCCGTAATACCGATCCTGCTGTTCGGCCGCGTGACGTATGGCGAGCGCGGATTTCAGGAATCTCAGCAATGGGCGGGAATCCGCATCAAGCATATCCGGCGTATGCGTGAACGCCAGTTTCTGCCCGTAATCCTCATGATCGCCGTTGGTCATGGCCCGCACGAATTGTGGGATGGATTTCAGCACATAGCTGGAGGAGTTTATGGCTGAGCCAATCTTGAATTCCACACTCCAGGTACCATCGATGAAGCTCAGGATGGGTGTAAGCCTGACCTGGCCAACCGAGACGGTTTCACGCAAACCCTGATATCCGCCCATTCCGGAACCATACCCGGTCCGATTGCGGTGGCTGGAGACACCGCGCCCAGCCGTACCGCCGCCATCAAACCGTTGCATGACGGCGCTGCGTCGACGAGCCCTGACCTGCGCATCCTGCTTATCCGCGCGTTCCATGTAGTCAAGCAACGCGCGCGAAGGCCGCACGGCACCGGCATGGTATCCCTTGAATCGTTGTGGCTCATCGCAGAACATCAAGGCGAGAGCCGCCATATGCTTGCAAATGCCATACCCGCGTCCATAAGCCGGGCAGGTGCAATCACCGCCAGCCACTTCCCCGGTGTCAAGGTCGAACTGCAGATTGACACGATACCGGCTGGAGGGACTGGTGGTGCCGCGCATCATGGCGCCGAGTTCGGCATATCCGGTACGCCGATTCTCGTCATAGGTGGGGTCGATGAGCATACTGGCCGCTTTGCGCGCGATGACACGGGCACGGGCCAATACGGCGTTCGAGGTGGAGGTTTCCACATCACGGCGTAATGCCGCAATAGGCACCTGCCGGACACCTTGCTCATTCAGGCCGTTAATCTCATCCTCATCATCGAACCACACGGAACGACCCGGCCGACGTGACTGGCCATAAGGAACAACCGCATCCTCCGCACTGAGTGATCCAGCCGAGCCGAATGCCACATCATCATTGCCATCATCATCAACACCAACGAAATCGCCGTCATCGGGCAACATGGATTCGTCACCATCCGCATTCGCGCTCTTCCACGGATTGCGACGCCTCAGCCCATTGCCCCAAGCCGCATTGTCATCTTCGTAATCGGAGTCGCCGCCGCCATGGGAGGCATCGTCAGGAACATGCCCGAATACGCCGTATCCGTTATTCATGGATCCCTCCCCCGATTACATGTTTCAGGCCAACATTTCCATCTTAGTCGAGTGTCTCGCGAGCCATTACGCGGAACCAAGCTCTCGGCTAACCAGACATGACGCTAAGGTGGTAACCAGCAAAACGCTGCACATCGTTCAACGATGTGGAGCAGCAAGCGATAAAGGAGCATATCTATGAGCGAAGCGCGTACCGCATGGGGCTGGGGTCTGGCCAGCGTCGATGCTGCCGGCACCACCTTGGACGTCTGGTACCCCGAATTGACTCTCGGCGAGGCACCCGCCGAGTCCGACCGACCAAACCACAACTTCGGCACATTGGCCCACACGGAGGCCGACGCCCGCGGCATCCGTCGCGTGCCGGTGTTCGCCGTCAGCCAGCTGGATGAGCCAATCGTCAACGCAGCCGACGCCTACCTGAAGCTTCACCTGATGAGCATGCGCATGGCCAAGCCGAACACCCTGAATCTCGATGGCATCTTCGCCCAGCTCGCCAATGTGGTGTGGACCAACTACGGCCCGTTCGCCGTGGAGGATTTCACGTTGCGCAAGGCCGACGTGGAACGTGCCGCCACCGATGCGGCTCTCGCTTTTGCCACTCAGGCGGGACTGTCGGCCGCAGCTCCTGCCCCCACTGTCAACGTGTTCGGTGTGGATAAGTTCCCGCGCATGATTGACTACGTGGTGCCCACCGGCGTGCGTATCGGCGATACCGACCGCGTGCGTCTCGGTGCCTATCTGTCTGCCGGCACCACCGTGATGCATGCCGGATTCGTGAACTTCAACGCCGGCACGCTCGGCGTCTCCATGGTCGAAGGCCGCGTCTCACAGGGTGTGGTTGTGGGCGACGGCTCCGACATCGGCGGTGGCGCCTCCATTATGGGCACCCTCTCCGGCGGCGGTAAGCTGCGCAACTCCATCGGCGAGCACAGCCTGCTCGGCGCCAACGCCGGCATCGGCATCTCTTTGGGCGACAATTGCACGGTTGAGGCCGGCCTATACGTCACCGCCGGCACCAAGATCACCATCTGGGATAAGGCCAAGGCCGCGGCCGGCGAACCGCTGGAGGTCGTCAAGGGTTCGGACCTCTCCGGCAAGGACAATATCCTGTTCATCCGCAACTCGGTGAACGGCCGTATCGAAGCCCGCTACCGCAAGGTGGGCATCGAGCTCAACGAAAAGCTGCATAAGAACTAAGCAGTCAGCCCATATTGGGCGCCTAGCGGTTATGTAAACGCCTCATTTGGTATTCCAGTGAGGCGTTTTCTCTTACTACCCAAGGGTTTGCCCCGCTGACATGTTCTCAGCGGGGCAAAACCACCAGCAACCCTGGGTTTTGCACCGATAAGACGATATCAGCGAAGCAAAACCGCGACTAAGTCAACAAACCACCCCGCTAAAGCCCTCTCAGTGCGGCATAGTCACAACAAACTCGAGGGTTTGCCTCGCTAACACAATCTCAGCGGGGCAAACCCTCGGGTGAATCAATATTTCTTACGCAAATTATCATGTAGCGAGCAATCAGCTCCCACATATCGAACAAACCGGCATCACCGGACCACGCAGAGCATTTAGCGCTCGTCCATGGGCACGTAGTCGCGCTCGACCGGGCCAGTGTAGACCTGACGCGGACGGCCGATCTTGGTGTTCGGGTCGGCCAGCATCTCACGGTACTGGGCAATCCAGCCAGGAATACGACCCAACGCGAACAACGTGGTGAACATGGCCGGATCGAAGCCAATTGCCCGGTAAATCAGACCCGTATAGAAATCGACATTGGGGTACAGATTGCGCGACACGAAGTATTCGTCATTCAGCGCAATGTCCTCAAGCTCCGTGGCCACGGCAAATAACGCCCGCTCATCGGAAGGCAGCTTCTGCGTATCCTCTCGTTCCATGATCTTTTCCAGATACTTCTTGGCAATCGCGGCGCGCGGATCATACGACTTGTATACGCGGTGGCCCAGGCCGGAAATCTTCTGACCCTTGGCCTTGGCATCCTCCACGAATTCGCGCACGGATTTGCCGGAGTCGCGGATTGCCTTCAGCTGGCGTAGCACGGCCTCGTTCGCGCCACCATGCAGCGGGCCGGACAGCGCATTGACACCGGCGGCCACCGCCGAATACAGGTTGGCATGAGCCGAGCCAGCAATACGCACCACCGAAGTCGAGCAGTTTTGCTCATGGTCGGCGTGGATAATCAGTAAGCGACCCAACGCATGTACATACAACGGGTCGGACTCGAATGGCTCATACGGCACGGCAAAGCACATACGCAGGAAGTCGTCCACATAGCCACGCGCATAATCCGGGTACAGCATCGGCTCATCACGGCGACGGCGGAAAATATACGATACGATCGTGCGAGCCTTGGCCATGATGATCTTGGCCGACTCATCAAGCTGATCGGTGTCGGCGATGTCAGTCGTATCCGGGTAGAACGTGGCCAGCGCGTTGATTGCGGAGGCAAGCACACTCATCGGATGCGCAGCACGCGGGAACGAGCCCATGAATGTGCGGAAATCCTCGCCAACCATGGTCTTATGGTTGATGTCCGCGCAGAACTGCTCGTACTCGGCCTTGCTTGGCAATTCGCCATGACGCAGTAGCCAGGCGACCTCAAGAAAATCGGAGTCCTCACACAGCTGCTCGATCGGGTAGCCGCGGTAGCGCAAAATCGAATGCTTGCCATCGATATACGTAATCTTCGACTCGCATTGGGCAGTGGTCAGGAATCCGGGGTCAAGCGTCACCCAGCCGTCATTGCGCAACTTGGAAACAACAATGCCATCCGGTCCCGCACTCGCCTTCACCACAGGCAGGTTGAACTTGCTCGAATCGACATCAAGCTGTGCCGTCGCCATGCGCGCGCCTTCCTCTTTATGAACCGCTTGTTCGAACACCAACATTTATGAACATTGGTGTTCGGTACTGTATGTCTTTTGTGTTACCGCCAACGAATGCCGGTCGATACACGAAAGCCGAAGTGCGCTCATGCTATCAAAGCAAATGCACTTCGGCTTGTTACGTCTCGAAATCGCGGAAAACCGCGAACATTCAAGCGCTTGCGTCAATCAGAGGCTGGAGCGATCGGTGAAGATGATCGGACCGTTCTCGGTGATGGCGATGGTGTGCTCGGAGTGAGCGCCGCGCGAACCGTCGGAGGCGCGCAGGGTCCAACCATCCTTCGGATCCTGGAAGATCTCGTCGGTGGTCTTGAGGAACCACGGTTCGATAGCGATGACCAGGCCTTCACGCAGCTTGTAGCCATGGTGGGCGCGGCCATCGTTCGGCACATGCGGATCGCCGTGCATGATGTGACCCACGCCGTGGCCGCCGAACTCAAGGTTGATCGGATAGCCGTATTCGCGCGCGATATCGCCGATGGTATTGGAGATATCACCGAGACGGTTGCCGGGCTTGGCCACGTCGATGGCGGCGGCGAGCGCTTCTTCAGTACACTTGATGATGCGCAGGTCTTCGGGGTCGGGATCGTTGCCGACCACGAAACTGACGGCGGAATCGGCCACCCAGCCGTCCACGGAGATGGCGAGGTCGAGGGAGACGAGGTCGCCGTCCTTCAGGCTGTAGTCATATGGCACGCCGTGCAACACAGCGTCATTGACGGAGGTGCAGATGTAGTGGGCGAACGGGCCAGTGCCGAAGTCGGGAGCGTAGTCAACATAGCAGGATTCGGCACCCTTGCGGTCCACAATCTTCTTGTGGACGAACTCGTCGATTTCGAGCAGGTTGGTGCCGACCTTGGTGTTCTCTTTCAGTTCCTTCAGAATGCCGCCGACAAAACGACCAGCAGGCTTCATTTCCTCGATTTCACGAGGGGTTTTCAGTTCGATCATGAGGCTCTTTCTACCTTGTTGAGACTTGTTCTCAACTCTAGTCCAGCCCGGGGTCAACTGCCAGCGCCCGGCACCGCCAAGCGACGGCAGCGGGTGCGGCCAAGAAAAAGCGCCCGGGCAAGTATGGAACCCGCACGGACGCTTTGGCTTGATGACTTGGTATCTACTTTCTGGGCTTGCCGAAAGTGAAAGCGCGGATAACCGCGGTGATACCCATGACGACCATGGCGCATCCTCCAAACACCACCATGAAGACCGCAGAGCTCAGCGGACTCATCAGCACGATAAAGCCGGCAACAATCGAGATAATCGCATAGGCGATGGCCCATCCCGAATGAGGGATACGCCACGATTCCACCAGCGACATCACACCTTCCATGATCCAGCCGAAGCCGACCATCATGGTGATGAGCAGCGCCAGCGTCTGCCCGGTCATACCGTAGTTTCTGACAACCACCACGCCGCCGAAAGTCAGCAAGATACCGACGAACACATCCAGCACACGCCAACCGGCCGGCAGGAACGGCTCCACCAAAGCACCCACGATGCGCACCACACCGGAGATGACGAAGTAGACACCAAGCAGCAGAGCCGCCAGAGCCAAGGTCTTGTTCGGCACGAGCAAAAGGGCCGCGCCAAGGGCGATGGCAGCAACGCCAACTACGCCGTAGATCACACGAATCTTGGTCTTGGCCTTTTCTGGCAACCATTCCTCAATAAGACGGAACGGGTTGAAATTGCCGGTATACCAATTGGTCTGCTGCCAGCCGGACTGGTCCTGATCGTTGCGCTGTTCATCAGCTTGGTATGGCTGACCATTCGGACCGTAACCCGGGTTATATGCATATGGGCCATAATACGGGTTCTGGCCCGGGCCACCCTGCGGTCCCTGCGCACCCTGCGTCGGGAATTGGCCGCCGTGATTGCTGTCATACGCACCATACCGTGGTTGGCCTTGCTGACCGGACTGGTCTTGCCGGTTCGGCTGACCATTCCACTGGCCGTCATTCGGATCGCCCATCATGACTCCTTTCATCAGGTCACATTCAAGCTTCATCTACCACACTAGACAGGTTATCCAATTCAGACCATCATCAAAACTAGGCAATATGTCTATTTCACTTACGGCGCAACGTTGTGACGACCGAGGAACGCTTCTCCCCCGCCGCGATTAGGCTTGAGGCCATGACCAACGAAACCGAAACGCTGACGTCGGGCATTGACCCGGCATCGTTCTCCTCCGTCATCAAACCGACCAACGACCTGTTCCGCTACGTCAACGGCCCATGGATCGACACCTACCGCCTGCCCGACGATCGTTCGCGCTACGGCTCCTTCGACAAGCTCGCGGAGGATTCCGAAAACCAGGTGCACGAGATTCTCGAAGACGATGACTGCCCGGCAACCAAATCACAGGCCTTGTATCGCTCGTTCCTCAATACGGATGCCATCGAAGCCGCCGGCCTCGACCCGATCCGCGATGAACTTGACCTTATCGATTCCTCCATCGACAAGGCCGCCCTCACGCGCGTGCTCGGCACCATCAACCCAACCGGAGGCCCCGACCTGTTCGGTCTGGCCGTATACGGCGACCCCGGCGACCCGGACCGCAACATCGCCCACCTCGAGCAGGCCGGTCTGTGTCTGCCGGACGAAGCCTACTACCGCGAAGACCACTACGCTCCTGTACGCGAAGCGTATGTGAACATGGTCGCCACGCAGCTTGTCAATGCCGGCTATGCTCCAGCAGCTGAAGACAACCCCAACGTGGATGACGAACTGCCAAAGCCGCAGGACGAGGATGAAGGCAATGAGCCGACCACCGCAACCCCCAGTGAGGCCGCCCTTGATATGGCTCGCCACTTCCTTGCCGTGGAAACTAAGATTGCCGCCAACCATTGGGACAATGTGGCCACGCGCGACTCGGTGAAGACCTATAACCCCACCGATTACAACGACCTGGCCGCCACACTGAAGAACTTCGATCTCGATTCCTGGATTGACGCCTGGCAGTCCGCCTATGATGCCACCGAGTCCGCCAAGGCCCAGCCGATTGACTTCAAGTCCGTGTTCGCGCGCGTCATCGTGCATGAGCCGAGCTTCCTCACCGGTCTTGATGCGTTCTGGGCCGAAGCCGATCTGGCCGATCTCAAGCTGTGGGCCCGTGTCCACATGATCCTAGGCTTCGCTTCCTCGCTGTCCCACGACTTCGACACCACAAACTTCGACTTCTACGGCAAGGTACTTTCCGGCGCCAAGAAGCAGCGTGACCGCTGGAAGCGCGCAGTCAGCCTGGTCAACGGCATCTGCGGCGAAGACGTGGGCCGCGAGTACGTGCGTCGTCACTTCCCCGAAAGCTCGAAGCGCCGCATGGAGGGACTAGTCGCCAATCTGATTGACGCCTACCGCGCATCCATCACCAATTCCGATTGGCTGGGCGAAGACACCAAGGCCAAGGCACTGGAGAAGCTCTCCAAATTCACGCCGAAAATCGGCTACACCAACCATTGGCGCGACTACTCGGCATTGAATCCATCCGCAGACGCGCTGCCAGCCGAGAACGCCAAGGCCGCAAACCTCTATGAGACCGGCTACCAGCTGGCCAAGGTCGGCAAGCCGGCCGACAAAGACGAGTGGCTGATGAACCCGCAGACGGTGAACGCCTACTACGAGCCGAGCATGAATGTCATCGTGTTCCCGGCGGCGATTCTGCAGCCTCCGTTCTTCGATCCGAAGGCCGAAGATGCAGCCAACTATGGTGGCATCGGCGCGGTGATCGGCCACGAAATCGGCCACGGTTTTGACGACCAGGGTTCGCAGTATGACGGCGACGGCAAGCTCAACAACTGGTGGACCGATGAGGATCGCAAGAACTTCGAGGCCCGCACCGGTGCGCTGATCGCCCAGTACAACGGTTTTGTGCCGCAGCAGCTGGCCGAGAAATACGCCGACGAACCGGACAAGGCACCGCATGTCAACGGCGCGCTGACCATCGGCGAGAACATCGGCGACTTGGGCGGCGTGAACATCGCACTGAAGGCGTATGCGTTCGCACTCGGCAAGGCGGCAGGTAAGGCGGATGCCGAGGAAGACGGTTCCCCCGCTGCCATCAAGGCGCTGCTCAGTACCGCCCCCGAGATGGACGGCTTCACTGGTCTGCAGCGTTTCTTCCTGAGCTACGCCTCCATCTGGCGTACCAAGAACCGTGACGAACTGGCCGAGCAGTACTTGCAAATCGACCCGCATTCGCCGGCCGAATTCCGCACCAACGGCATCGCCAGCAATGTGGATCTCTTCTATGATGCGTTCAACGTCACTGAGGGCGACGCCATGTGGCTGGATCCTGACGCCCGCGTGCGTATCTGGTAATTCCTCCACCAATCAATATCGGCCTGTAATCCTTCGCAAGGGTGCAGGCCGATATCGTTTTGGCCGCATCTAGAACTCGTCCGTTTCCTCCTCTGTAGCATTCGCAGCACCACCGGCGAAAGCTTTCTGGCTTGCGGATTGTGATTGACCTGCATCGACATTCGGCGCCGAAACTTCACCGTCGGCATGTTCTTGGTCTCGCGTCGCATTGGATTGATCACCTTGATCGTTCTCGGTGATGCCGAATTCCACTGGCTTCGTTCCGGCTGCATTGGCATAGAGGTCGGCGCCCGGCCCGGACCCGGCATCATAGGACTGCCGATTCTGCAGATTTTGCCGGGATGCCTCATCAGTACCCGCATTGGCATTGGTGCCATTGCGCTGCGCCTTGGCAAGAGAAGTGGTGCCAAAAGTGAGATCATGGCCGATATTGGTGGCTTCCACAACGGTTTTGCTACGGGCCTCGCCCTGCTCGGTAGTCCACTGGTCCGTGTTGAGCACTCCGACCACCACAATGCGATCGCCACGTCGAACCGATTGTTTGGTATTTTTTGCCAACGCGCGAAATGCCTTGACCGTAATCCAGGCGGTGGCAAAATCCTCCCACTGCTGTGTGCTCTGATTAAACCTGCTACGGGTGCTGCCCATTCGGAAGGTCAGCACGGGAAAAGTGTCCGTTCCGCCTAGCACGGGATCGCCCGCCACAAATCCGGTAATAGTTACTGCTGCCTGTTGAATCGCCATGATCGGCCCTTTCTCACGTCACTGTTGTGGACCGCCGGGGCCTGTCTATGGCGTCATCACCAATGCACACCCCAACGGTATCTCCACTGTGAAGTGCCGCACCGTAGCAGCACAAGGGCAACCGACAATTGTGGATACCGTGACGGGGTTGCATTTTTTGCACTGTGGATAATTTTGGGTTATCCACAATTAGGAGCAAAAAGCAAAAGCACCACCCTGCAAAGAGCAGGATGGCGCTGTAATTATGGGCTATCAGCCACCCTCAGCCGAGAGCAGCAAAACGATCGGCCAAGGTACCGGCAGCTTCAGCAGCGGGCACGGCGACCTTGTTCTCGCCATTGCGATCACGGATCTCAATGGTGCCATCGTTCACGTAATCGCGACCGACCACGGCGACCAGCGGCACGCCGATCAGCTCGGCATCCTTGAACTTGACGCCCGGAGAGACCTTCTTACGGTCATCGTAAATCACTTCAAGGCCCTTGGCCTCAAGTTCGGCGACCAGTTTCTCGGCACCTTCGAATGCCTTTTCATCCTTGCCGGTGGCCACCACATGAACGGCGGCCGGAGCGATCACGGACGGCCAGGCCAAGCCGGCCTCATCGTGATGCGTTTCGGCGATGCAGGCCAGCACGCGGGAGACGCCGATGCCATAGCAGCCCATCCACACCGGCACGGCTTTGCCGTTCTGGTCGAGCACCTTCAGGTCCAATGCCTTGGAATACTTGAGACCCAGCTGGAAGACCTGACCGATTTCCACACCGCGCTCAAAGCTCAGCGGGCCGGAACCATCCGGGCTCATATCGCCGTGGCGAACCTCAACGGCCTCGACCACGCCATCGGCCTTGAAATCACGGCCATAGACCAAGTTGTAGTAGTCAACCTCGTTCTCATCAGCACCGGTGAACCAAGCGGAGCCCTTGACCACGTGCGCGTCCACCAAGTAACGCACCGGGTTCTTCACGCCAGCGGCTTCGGCCTGCGGACCAAGCACCATCGGGCCGATGTAGCCGGGCACCAGTTCGGGGTGGTTCTTCAGGTCTTCCTCGGTGGCCTCTTCGAGCTCGGCGGGAGCGAACTGGGCTTCCAGTCGCTTCATATCCACCGTGCGGTCACCGGGCACGCCGACAACGATCACTTCGCGCCACGGCTCGTCATGCTCCTCATCCTCAGGGTGCTTGACGGTAATCACCACGTTCTTGAGGATGTCGGAAGCCTGCCATTCGCGGCCATCGGTACGCGGGTGGTCGGCGTTGGCACGCTCGATCATGTTGTCGATGGTCTTGGCATCTGGGGTGGCTTCCTTGGAAGCGGCAGGAGTGTTGGAAGCATCGACTTCAGGCAGCTCCGGAGTGGTCAAAGCCTCGACATTCCAAGCCTTGCCGGAAGGAGCCAGAGCGAAGGTGTCTTCACCGATCGGCATCGGGGCAAGGAACTCCTCAGAAGCAGAGCCGCCCATCGGACCGGACATGGCGAACACCGGCACGTACTTCAAGTCAAGACGCTGGAAGATGCGCTCGTAGGCACCGCGCTCGTCGTAGTAGGCCTTGCGCATGCCTTCCTCGTCGATGGTGAAGGAGTAGGCATCCTTCATGATGAATTCGCGGCCGCGAATCAGACCGGCGCGCGGGCGGAACTCGTCGCGGTACTTGGTCTGGATCTGGTACAGGGTGACGGGCAGGTCTTTGTAAGAGGAGTACATGTCCTTGACCAGAAGGGTGAACATCTCCTCGTGGGTGGGGGCCAGCAGGTAATCGGCCTCGTGGCGATCCTTCAAACGGAAGATGTTATCGCCGTATTCCTCCCAGCGGTGGGTGGCCTCGTAGGGCTCGCGCGGCAGCAGAGCCGGGAAGTGCACTTCCTGAGCACCGATGCCGTTGATCTCCTCACGAATAATATCTTCGATCTTGTTAAGCACCTTGAGACCAAGCGGCAGCCAGGTCCAGATGCCGGGCGCGGCCTTGCGGATGTAGCCGGCACGCTGCAGCAGTTTGGCCGAATCGACATCGGCATCGGCGGGGTCCTCGCGCAGGGTGCGCAGGAACATGGTTGACATGCGAAGGGTATTGGAAGTCATAGGTTCCAAGATATTCGCGTGAACCGACAAGCTAAGTCGTCACAGGTTCCGTTTCCGGCCTTAATCTTGGCATACGGACGGTTCTCTATGGCAGAACGACTCGAGGCAAGGCCATGGCCTGGCTGAAGAGACGTTTCATCACCATCGCCCGGCGATTGCGGTGCCACATTGCGGGCAGTGACCGTTGCCGCCGGAGCTTGCTGATAGGCGGTCGGCGATAATGCGGTACCAGTCGCGCTCGATGAGCTTCGCATGGCACTGCGGGTTCGGACAATACGTAGTATCGCCCTCGCGGTCATGCACATTGCCAGCGTAGACATAATGGAGCCCTTCAGCGAGCGCGATGGCGCGGGCACGGGTCAGCGTCTCGTGCGGCGTAGGCGGCACATCCATTATCCGGTAGCTCGGATGGAATGCGGAGAAGTGCAGCGGCACGTCCGGCCCCAGATGTTCGCCTATCCACGTACATTCGGCGTGCAACTGGGCATCGTCATCGTTGAGACCGGGGATGAGCAGTGTGGTGAGTTCCACCCACACGTGTTCGCCTTCTGGGGTACGTGCCTCGTTGACCGCATAGTCGATGGTCGCGAGCACGTCGGCCAAATGCATGCCGGTCACTTTCCAATAGAAATCTTCGGTGAAGCCTTTGAGGTCGATATTGGCGGCGTCCATGGCGGCATAGAAGTCGGGCCGGGCTTCGGCACTCATGTATCCGGCCGTCACGGCGATGGGATGGATGCCGCGTGCGCGGCAGGCTTGGGCGGTGTCGATGGCGTATTCGGCGAACACGATGGGGTCGTTGTAGGTGGATGCCACTGAGTCGATGCCACGGCTGGCCGCGATCTGCGCGATTTTCTCCGGGCTGGCCCCCACGCTGAGCTTATCGATGCTGCGCGCTTTGGCAATGTCAAAATTCTGGCAGAAGCGGCAGCCGGAATTGCAGCCGGCCGTGCCAAAACTCAGCACACTGGAACCAGGGTGGAAGTGGTTGAGAGGCTTCTTTTCCATCGCGGGTCTTGATGGTAATTGCCTTTGGCTCCCCCAGCACCGACACCTCGATATTCAGCAGTGGGTATTCCGCAGCGGTGACCGGGTTGAAACGTGGGTCACGGGTGGCGGCATCCACCGCATGGGCGATCACATCCTTGCCAAGTGGCTGATGGGCAACCAGCGAGCCAATGCAGCCGCGCACCAACGTCATTCCGCCGTCTTTAAGTGTTGTCTACTGGGCATCAGCCCCTCGAAACGGAGATAGATGTCCTGAAAACTCAAAATCCGCCCCTTGAAACGCAGAAACGCTTACATTAGTAGTCGTTCGGCATAGCAACCGTCAGAACAAGGCGTCTTGGGTGAATTCGTCATTGGGATCGGCGGCGAATTCGTCTGGCTCGGTGGGTTTGAATGCGCCTGCGCCTTCATCGGCCAACTGGTCGGAGGCCGAGGCCGAGGCCTCGCGCAGGTCGCCGTCAAGCACCACGGCATCGGGTGAGACAAGGAACATGCGCTCGTTGACACCAGCCAAATACAGTCCGCCCAATGATTCAACTCGGGAGAGCGCCACATATCCCATGCCCGGCGCGAAGGTCCTCTTCAAGTCCATAACCGCGCGATCGAGCGTCATACCCTGTGACTTGTGGATGGTGATGCCCCACGCGCAGCGCAACGGCACCTGAGCCACGGAAGCGAGCACCGTCTCGCCATCCATCATCTCCCACTTGGCCTGTTTCATGGTGACGATATTGCCGTTCTCGAATTCCACAATCGGCCAACCGCCTTTGTTCTCCTGCGCAAAACCGCGCACGGTGCCGAGCGAACCATTGACATACTGGCGGTCGGGGTCATTGCGCAGAGCCATGACGGCCGCGCCTTTCTTGAGCACGAGCCGCTCGGGGGCGAGCATGTTCTTCTTGAGCCGATCGACCAGATTGGCCGGTCCTGCGGTTTCGGCATGGAACTCATGAGGCTCGAGCATGATCTGGTTCAGCCGCATGTCGTTGAGATTGTCGGCCTGACGGTTCACGGGGAAGAGATGGACGGCCACTTGGCCGGGCTCGGGCAGCTTGCCCAAACGTGTGACGAGTGCGTCACGGTCGGACTGGGTCACGTCGCCTTCGCGAATGTCAGTAAGCACGGTCAGAAGCTCACCGGTGTCTTGACGATGCTGCTCGGTGAGGTAGCAGATCACCGGGTTGAGTTCCTGCCACACCAGCGATTCGGTGATAAAGCCTTCCGGATTAAGACCGGCACGAGCATACCGTTCACGGCTGGCGATGAATTCCGGTGTGGGTTCGATGAGGTCGCGGTTGCGGCCGGATACCGAGACCGGAGGCAGCTGAAACAAATCTCCGGACAGCACGACCTGGATGCCGCCGAACGGCCGTGGATCGCGACGGACCTCGCGGCAGACTTGGTCAACCATGTCAAACAGCCAGGCGTGCAGCATGGAGACCTCGTCAATGACGAGAATATCCGTGGCCTGAATCTTGCGTTTGCGGCGGGATTTGATGAGCTTGAGCAGACTGGAGGTCAGACTTGTCGCCACACCCACACCACTCCATGAGTGAATGGTCTGGCCATTGATATGCGTGGAGGCTATGCCTGTGGACGCAGTGACGGCCACGCTCGCCCCGTCGGCACGCGCCTGCCGGATGAACTCGTTGAGCACGTAGGTCTTACCGGCACCGGGCGCACCGGTCAGGAACACGTTCGCGCCGGCGTTCAGAATGGCCAGGGCTTCGGTTTGGCGCATATCAACCTCTCTAGGCTCCACTCTTTGAGCGGAGCTGACTGAGGGGAGTCGTACGCATCCGTGACTCCCCTCAGTCTCACTTCGTTCGACAGCTCCCCTCAGAGAGGGAGCCAAGTACGGCGGACTACTTATTGAGGATGCTGGTGGAGACGATGTCGGCAGAGATGGCCTTGGCTGCGGCCTCGTCCGGGCCGGGGGCCGGAGCCATGAAGGCCTTGCGGTAGTAGCGCAGCTCATCCAAAGATTCGATGATGTCGGCGAGAGCACGATGACCGCCATTCTTCGGCGGGCGGTTCTCGTAGACAGCCGGGTACCAGCGGCGGGCGAGCTCCTTCAGGGTGCTCACGTCCACGCTGCGGTAGTGCAGGTGACTCATGAGGTCCGGCATATAGTGGTCGAGGAACTTCTTGTCGGATCCAATGGTGTTGCCGGCCAGCAGCGGGCGCACGCCTTCCGGCGTGAAACGCAGCACGTATTCGGTGACCTTCTGCTCGGCCTCGGCCAGGCTCAGGCCATTCTCCCACTCGTTGATCAGGCCGGAACGGGTGTGCATCTGGCGCACGAAATCGTTCATGTGGTTCACGGCCTTCTCGGACGGCTTGATGACGTAATCCACGCCCTCGTCCAGCACATTCAGGTCAAAGTCAGTGGGAACCACGGACACCTCGACGAGTTCGTCGCCGCCGAAGATGTCAAGTCCGGTCATCTCGCAATCGATCCAAATCAGGCGCGAGTCCTTCGCGCTATACGTTTCCGCGTCATGACTGTCGACCATGGTGTGCCTCTTTTCTTCGCTGGTCATCGCTTATGCAGAACAGTTCAGACTATACCCCAGCGCATACAAGCTATCTCGAGCCACATACGCGAAAAGGGCCTGCATAAGCAGACCCTTTTCACAAGGAATCAACCCCTAACTAGCGCAAGCTAGCGGGCATCAACCGATCAGTTGTTGTGGAAGCCGGAGTAGTTCGGTGCTTCCGCGGTCATCACGATGTCGTGCGGGTGCGATTCACGCAGGCCGGCGTCGGTGATGCGGATGAACTTGCCACGTTCCGGCATTTCGGCGATGTTGTGTGCGCCAATGTAGAACATGGACTGGTGCAGGCCGCCGAGCATCTGGTAGAGCACAGCGTTGAGCGGGCCGCGGTACGGCACTTCGCCTTCCACACCTTCCGGCACGACCTTGTCGCTGGAGGTCACGTCGGCCTGGAAGTAGCGGTCCTTGGAGTAGGACTTCTTGCCGCGCGGAGCCATGGCGCCAAGGGATCCCATGCCGCGGTACAGCTTGTACTGCTTGCCGTGCAGGAGCACCTTCTCGCCCGGGGCTTCCTCACAGCCAGCGAGCGTGCCGCCGAGCATCACGGAGGAGGCGCCAGCCACAAGGGCCTTGGCGATGTCACCGGAGTAGTGGATGCCACCGTCGGCGATGCAGGGCACGCCAGCGGCACGGCAGGCCTGGGCGGCCTCGTACACGGCGGTGAGCTGCGGAACGCCAACACCGGCAACGATACGGGTGGTGCAGATGGAGCCAGGACCAATACCGACCTTGACGGCATCGGCACCGGCCTCGATCATGGCCTGGGCACCGGAACGGGTGCCGACGTTGCCGCCGATGATCTGCACGCCATCGAAGGCGGAATCGTGCTTCAGGCGGGAGATCATGTCGAGTGCCAGGCGGGCCTCACCGTTGGCGGTGTCGACCACGAGCACATCCACGCCGGCCTCCATCAGGGCGGAGGCACGCTGCCATGCGTCGCCGAGGAAGCCGACGCCGGCGGCCACGCGCAGGCGACCCTGCTCGTCCTTGGTGGCGTCCGGGTACTGTTCGGTCTTGACGAAGTCCTTGACCGTGATCAGACCAGTCAGATGACCTTCCGCATCAACCAGCGGCAGCTTCTCAACCTTGTGCTGGGCGAGCAGGCGGTGGGCGTCGTCCTTGGAGATGTTGGACGGACCGGTGACCAGGTTCTCCTTGGTCATGACATCCTTGACCTTCAGGGTGTCGTAATCCTCGGAGGCAATGAAACGCATATCACGGTTGGTGATGATGCCGACGAGCTTGTTGTCCTTGTCCACCACCGGCAGACCGGAGATGTGGAACTTGCCGCACAGCTTGTCGAGATCAGCCAAAGTGACCTCAGGGTTGACGGTCAGCGGATCGGTAATCATACCAGACTCGGAGCGCTTGACCACATCGACCTGAGCAGCCTGATCGTCGATGGACAGGTTGCGGTGCAGCACGCCGATACCACCGTTACGAGCCATGGCGATGGCCATCTCGGACTCGGTCACGGTATCCATGGCGGCGGAGAGCACCGGGGCCTTCATCGTGATATTGCGGGTCAGATGGGTGCTGGTGTCCACTTCGGAAGGAATGACATCCGTCTCGTTCGGCAGCAGCAACACATCATCATAGGCAAGGCCGAGCTTGGCGAAAATCGGGGGAAGGGGGGCATACGCCGACTGGGCGTTTAATTCATCAAGGTTTGTAGCCATGTAAACACTATATGAAAATGCGCTGACCTTCACGACACACGTGTGAGAACCGTCCAATCACATATGGCTCAACGCGTGCGGACTGCTATCAGGAAGGGTTTTCCTGTCCGTTCGAATCAGCGCCGGCAACCGGCAGCGATTCGCTTCCGGAACGCGTATTTTCTGGGGTTACGTCGTCATGCACTGCCGTGGCATGCTGTGCGTTGTGGCGCGCCGCTTCCAACGTAGCGTTCTCTTCCTGTATCTCCGGAATACGATGCTTCAGATACGGGTACATGGTGGCGATGGTCAGTACGACCACGGCAATCGCCATACCAAAGGCAACGTGCTGCGCCTTGAAGAAAAGAATGGTCAACGACCCAAACGCGATCAACGCCGCCCAACCCCAAAGAATCAGCACGGCTCCACGAACCGAATGGCCGATGCGCAGCATGCGATGATGCAGATGCATACGGTCCGGATGCATCGGCGACTGCCCCTTGGCCAGACGCCGCACAATCGCCAGGCACATGTCGAGCACCGGCAGGAACAGCACCAGAATCGGCAACAGAATCGGCATGAATACCGGCAGATAGATACTGGCGTGAATCGATGCCGGATCAAGACGGCCGGTCATGACGATTGAGGCGCAGGTGATGAGATAGCCGAGCAGCATCGAGCCGGAATCACCCATGAACAATTTCGCCGGATGCCAGTTATGCAGGATAAAGCCCACACAGATGCCCACCATCATCACGTCGATCAGCGTGGCCAGCGAGGCGTAACTGGGCGAGTATCGGGCGATGATGTACGAATAGATGGCGAACGCGATGCCGCCGATGGCCACGATGCCCGAAGCCAGTCCGTCAAGACCGTCCACGAAATTGACCGCGTTGATCGAAGCGACAATAAGGAATGCCGTAATTGCCATGGACAGGCTCGGGGATGCGGTGATCAGAGAGCCTCCCAGCGGCAGCGAAATAATCTGCAAACCACCCCAGGCCACGAAAACGGAAATCAGCAGCTGACCGGCGAGCTTCAACATCCAGTCAAGATCCCACAAATCATCGGCCATGCCCAGCAGACTGATCATAATGCCGCCGGCAAGAATCACCCACATCTGGTAATTGCCTTGGAACAGACCCGCAAGGAACGGCGTTCTGCTGGCAAAGATGGTGGCCACGGTAAATCCAATCAGCATGCCAAGGCCGCCCATACGCGGGGTGGGAATGGTATGCACATCGCGGGCGCGCACTTCGCCAACCGCGCCGATCTCGATGGCCACGTGGCGAATCAGCGGAGTCACCAGCCAGGTGACGCCACCCGCGATGGCCGCGACCAGTAAGTAAATCCTCATGCGCCTAATCCCCCGCCATTGAGGTGGAGGGCTTTGCGAATCATGGATTGGGGAATGACTCCCTCACGAAGAATCTCAATGCCGTCTCTCGCATACGGATCCGCTTTCACCACGGTGCTAGATATATGACCTTGTGTGGGCCCGCCATCCAGATACAAATCAATCTGGTTTCCGAACGCTTCCACGGCCTCGTCCACGGTCTGCGCGCTTTCATCGCCGGAGCGATTGGCGCTTGAAGCGGCCAGAGGACCAGTAGCACGAAGAATCTCAAGGCAGAGCGCCGAGTTGGGGATGCGAATGCCTTGCGTGCCGGGCCTGCCTTCCGCGGTGTCGGCCAACGTCTCCAACGTGCAATCGGGGCGCGCGACGGCAATCGGCGAAAACGCCCCCGGCAGGAAGGCGGCAGAAAGACGGTTCAGCGGCGAAGGTAGTTCGAGTCCGAGCTCGTCAAGTTGGTCAGTGGAATCAAGCAGAACCTGCAATGCCTTGTATCGGGGACGCCGCTTGAGTTCGTAGATGCGGGCGATGGCAGCCGCATTGCGCGGATCACAGGCTACGCCATACACGGTATCGGTGGGAATGACGATCAGTCCGCCATCATGAATGATGCGTGCGGCCTGAGCCAACGACTCATCCGTGACCTTCCGCGTTGCGCTCATACCGTCTCCGTTCACCTGATTCATCACAATCTATCATTGCACCATTGTGCCCCGACTTGCACAACGACGATGACCGGGTTTCGTTCCGAACGGCATGCACCGTCCCGGGCGAAACCCGGTCACCATCAATTCGAAATTAACCTGTGCCAGACTATGCGTCACGCGCCGAGGTATGCCTTGCGCACCTTCTCGTCGTGCAGCAGATCCGAGGCCTTGCCTTTCATCGTGATCTTGCCGGTTTCGAGCACGTAGGCGCGATCGGCAATGGATAGGGCCATCTTCGCGTTCTGTTCGACCAGCAGCACGGTGATGCCGCTCTTGCGCAGAGTGACGATGATGTCGAAAATCTCCTTGACCAGCAGGGGCGAAAGACCCATCGACGGCTCATCCATCAGAATCGTCTTCGGATGGCTCATCAGGGCGCGGCCCATGGCCACCATCTGCTGCTCACCGCCGGAGAGCGTGCCGGCCAGCTGGCGGCGACGTTCCTTCAGACGCGGGAAGTAGTCGAACACCATCTCAAGATCCTTGCCGAGATTCGACTGGTCCTTGAGGCTGAACGCACCCATCTCCAGGTTCTCCTGCACACTCATGCGGGTGAACACATGGCGGCCTTCCGGCACGTGGGCCATGCCCAGGGTGACGATCTTGTTCGCATGCGTCTTAAGTAGGTCATGACCGTCATAGGTGATGCTGCCGGACTTGGCCGGCACCAGACCGGTGATGGTGTGCAAGGTGGTCGTTTTACCGGCACCGTTGGCTCCGATCAGGGAGACGATCTCACCGTCGTCCACCTTCAGACTGATGCCTTTGACCGCGTCGATGGCGCCGTACGAGACACACAGATCCTTGATTTCCAGCATCAGCGTGCCCCCTCTTCTTGAATCGTCTTGGCGACGCTTGGCTCCGGCTCGACCTTGGCGGTCGAGTCGCCGTCCGCATCATCATTGCTGTCGCTACCCAGATAGGCCGAGATGACCTGCGGGTTGTTGGCGATCTGCTCCGGCGTACCGGATGCGATGGTACGACCGTAATCAAGCACCTGAATGCGCTGGCAAACGCTCATCACCAAGCTCATGTCATGTTCGATGAGCAGGATGGCGATGCCGAAACGATCACGGATCGTATTAATGCAGTGCAGCAGATCCTCGGTTTCCGTGGGGTTCATGCCTGCGGCCGGCTCGTCGAGCAACAGCAGCTTCATGCCGGTGGCCAAAGCGCGCGCGATCTCCAGCTTGCGCTGCTGGCCGTATGGCAGGTTGGCCGCTTGCGTGGCCGCCAAGCCTTCGAGGTTGAAAATGCGCAGCAGGTCGATGGCCTTCTCATGCATCTCATGCTCCTGCTTCCAGAAGCCCGGGGTGCGGAAGATGGCGCCGCCCATATGGTAGGAGAACGATTCGTCAAAGGCGACGAGCACATTCTCCTCAACGGTGAGCTGCTTGAACAGGCGGATGTTCTGGAAGGTTCTGGCGATGCCGGCACGAACCACCTGATAGGTCTTCTTGCCGTTCATGTGTTCGCCATCCAACCAGAAATCGCCCTCGGTGGGCTTGTACACGCCGGTCAGCAGGTTGAATACCGTGGTCTTGCCGGCACCGTTGGGGCCGATCAGACCGACGAGTTCGCCTTTGTTGATGGTCATGTTGAAGTCGGATACGGCCTTCAGACCACCGAAGGTGATGCCGAGATGTTCGGCTTTGAGGATGGGCTGGGTATCGTTGCTCATCGTGCAGCCTCCTTCTCGGTTGTATCGGCCGGTTCGTTGACGGCTTTATCGGACTTATCAGCAGCCTTGTCGTTCTTGCCGTTTCCGCGAAGCAGCAGCCGGTTGATGAGCTTGGGCAGCGAGAACTCCCATGAACCAAAGATGCCCTGCGGGCGGAAGATCATGACAAGCACCAGCACCACCGAGTAGGCGAGCATACGGTAGTCAGCGAAGGCACGCAGCAGCTCGGGCAGGATGGTCAGGCCGATGGCGGAGACGATCGAGCCGGTGAGCGAACCCATGCCGCCGAACACCACCATGATCACGTAGTTGATGGAGTTGAGCCAGCCGGCCATGGTGGGGTTCAACGAACCGATGTACTGGGCGAAGATGCCACCTGCAATGCCTGCAAAGAATGCGGAAATCGCGAAGACAAGCACCTTGAGGTACGTGGTGTTGAGTCCGGAAGCGCCCGCAGCGATCTCGTCGTCGCGAATGGCCTTGACGGCGCGCCCGTAACGGGAACGGCCGAACATGAAGAGCACGACCACGGTGACCACCATGATCCAGAACACGACGTACAGGTTGGCGGTGCGTTCGATGCCGATCAGGGCCTGTCCCGCGGCACCCTTGTCAAGGCCCATGCCGCCGGCAACCTTGAGGTTTTGGATGATCACACGAATGATCTCACCGAAGCCCAGCGTGATGATGGCCAAGTAATCGCCATGCAGTCGCAGTGCCGGGATACCAATCAGGATGCCGAACACACACGCCACAATGCCGCCGATCAGCGTGGTAATCAGGAACCTTGCGGTGGGGTCAACGCCGATGCCGGCCGCAACCATGTACTTGGATGCCAGTGCGGCTACATAGGCGCCGATGGCCTCAAAGCCGCAGCAACCCAGCGTCAGCTGGCCAAGCACACCGATGGTGAGGTTCAGGGACGTGGTCATGATGATGGCGATGCATGCAGTCATCATGATGCCTTTGATATAGGAATCGGCCAGACCGGATTCGCACAGAGCCATCACGATGCCGAACGCGGCAAGGATGCCTAGGAAGCACACCACATAGGATTGTGTGGTGGAAAGCATTGTCTTCTTCATACGATCAGACCTTCTCCCCTTCGTTCTTGCCCATAATGCCGGACGGCTTGACGAGCAGCACGATGATCAGGATGGCGAACACGATGGCATCGGAGAATGCCGAGGTGATGAGGCCTCCAGTGACAGTGCCGATATATGCCTTGGTCAGACTCTCGATCAGGCCGATGGCAAGACCACCGATCATGGCGCCCGGGATGGAGCCGATGCCACCAAGGACTGCGGCGACGAATGCCTTCAAGCCCAACATGGCACCCATCATAGGCGACACCTGCGGGTAGGCGGCGCAGTACATCAGCGAGGCGACTGCAGCCAGACCGGAACCGATGGCGAAGGTCAGGGCGATGGTGGAGTTGACGTTGACGCCCATGAGCACGGCGGCCTCCTTGTCCTCGGAGACGGCGCGCATGGCCTTGCCCTGCTTGGTGAACTTGACGAACAGCTGCAGGCCCACCATGATGACCAGGCCGATGACGATGGTCAGCAGTGTGTCTCCGGAAAGCTTGAGCTTGCCGAAGGCAATGGACGGCAGGTGGAAAATGGTCGGGACTGTCTGGAAGTCGGCACCGAAGATGGCCTGAGAGCCGTTCTCCAGCAGCAGGGACATGGCGATGGCGGTGATCAGGGCGGTCATGGAATTGCCCTTCTCGCGCACCGGCTTGTATGCGGCTTTTTCGACGATGACGCCGACGGCCACGCACACCAGGATGGCGGGAATGACCGCCACCCAGGCGGGCAGGCCCATGGCGACGATGGCGGGAATGGTGAGCATCAGCACATATGCGCCGACCATGATGAAATCGCCGTGGGCGAAGTTGATCAGGCGGATGATGCCGTAGACCATGGTGTAGCCCAATGCCACGAGTGCGTACACGCTACCGATTTTCAGGCCATTGAATAGCTGGCTGACAAACATGATGATCTGATCCATCACTGCTCCCCCTTTCTAAATCTCATTGTGTGTTGAATGCGTTTATTGAATGTCTGATGATGCGCCATGAAAACGCGAAAGGGAGAGGGCCGGGAAACCGGCCACTCTCCTATATCGCGCGCTCATACTAGAGCGCATGGATTGGAATCATGCAGCGGTGATTCACTTGGGCTGCACGGTGGTGTTGTAGACAGGCTTGCCGTCCTTCATCTCAAGCACGATGACGGACTTGGTCGGGGAGCCGGACTTGTCCATCGTGAACTTACCGGTCACACCGTCGAAGGTCATGCCGGCCACGGCGTTGCGCACATCCTCACGGGTGGCGTTCTTGCCGGCCTTTTCGATGGCCTGCTTGATCATGTAGATCGTGTCGTAGCCCAGAGCGGCGAAGGTGTTCGGCTCGGCGTTGTTCTTGGACTTGTAGGACTTGATGAAGTCCTGCACCTTGGAGTTGGTGTTGTCGTCGGCGGAGTAGTGGGTGGTGTAGTAGGTCTTGTTGTACTGGGCCTTGTCACCGGTGAGCTTGAGGCCGTCGTAGCCGTCAGGGCCCATCACGTAGCCATCGAAGCCCACGGAACGAGCTTGCGGGATGATGTACGGACCAGCCACGGAGTAGTAGTACGGAGCGTAAAGCAGCTCAGCACCGGAGGCCTGGATCTTCTGCAGCTGAGCGGAGTACTCGGTGTCGTCGGCGGAGGAGGAGCTTTCCTTGTCCACCACTTCAAGACCAAGCTTCTCGGCGGCCTTGGCGAAAGCCTCACCCACGCCGGAGGAGTACGGATCACCGGTACCGTAGAGCACGGCGACCTTCTTGACCTTCAGGTTCTCGGCCGCGAAGCGGGCGGCGACCTCACCCTGGTAGGAGTCTTTGAAGCAGGTGCGGAACAGGTAGTTGCCGGTTTCGATGGAATCGGAGGTGGCGGCCGGGGCGATGGTGACCAGCTTGGACTGGTCGGCCAGCGGAGCCACGGCTGCGGTGGTGGCGGAGATGGTCGGACCGGCCACGGCGAGCACGTTGTTGTCGCCAACAAGCTTGTTGTAGGCGTTGGACGCCTCGGTGGCGTCGCCCTTGTCATCCATGGACTCGAGCTTGACCTTCTTGCCGTTGATGCCGCCCTTGGCGTTGATCTCGGAAACGGCCAGCTCGAAGCCCTTGACCTCGGCCTCGCCGTAAGCGGCAGCGGTACCGGAGTTGGTGGTCACGGTGCCGATGGTGATGGTGTCACCGGCTGCCTTGGCGCTGGAGCTGGAGGAGTCATCCATGCTGCCGCCGGAGCATCCAGCAAGGGACAACGCCATAACTGCGGCCGCGCTGGCCGCAATGAACTTAATGGAGAACTTCACGTTCATCCTCTTCCTTCTTCCTTGGAATATTTCAACATCGTTCGTCTGTCAATCAACGTGCGGGATATGCACGTGAGACGTTCCATTCGCATAATTCACATACCACAGAACTGCATCACACGGCTTGTGGCCGTCATCTACGTCTCTCTCATTCGATGTTTGTCGCGGACTGTTATAACCAGACCCGCTTTGAACCCGCAATAGTCTGTTCTTATTATGAGATGGATTATTTGCGGAAATGAGCAGGAAGTCCTCAGGAACAATACGGGGAGAACCTCATGAAACTTGAGAAGGCATGGAGTTTCAGGCAACCGCAAACAGGTATCGGTCGCGGCCCGTCCAATCCCGTCCGGTCGAGGCAGTGGTGAATCCGGCAGCCTTGGCGTAGGCCACCAGTCTGTCTCCCTGAGTCACATCGTGTTCCATGACGAGAGCGCCCCCGGGCTTCAGAAGGCGGTAGGCGCGTTCGATAATACGTTCGGGAATCAGCGTGCCGTCCATAGAACCGCCATACAAAGCCAGTTCGGGATCCCAGTCGCGCACTTCCGGTTGTTCGGGAACGTCGGATTCGGGCACGTAAGGCGGATTGGTGATAACGATGTCGATAGTGCCGTCCAGTTGGGCCAGCGTGGCCAGAGATGTGGCGTCCGCAATTTCCAGCTGGTAATTCGAGGCGATGGATGGATACCGCTTCGCCGTTTCCGCCAGATTCTTGTTGGTCCATTCGGCGGTGTTCGGGGACAGCTCGACCGCCCACACTTGGCTACCGGGCACCTCACTGACCACGGATAATCCGATTGCGCCGGAACCGGCACACAAGTCGACCACGCGCGGGTGAATCATGCCGTGTTCAGTCAGCCAGTCAAGACCGGCCTGCACCACGGTTTCGGTTTCCGGACGCGGAATGAACACGCCAGGGCCGACCTTCAGGTCGAGATAGCGGAACGGCACATGACCGGTGATGTATTGCAACGGCTCGCGCTTGGCACGGCGGGCAAGCATGGATTGGAAGCGGGCAAGCTGTTCGGCTGTGCCAAGCTCCTCCCCCATCAACAGAGCTTTGTCGACATCGCGCAACTCAACACCTGCCGCCTCGGCAAGGAGCAGTTTGGCATCATGCTCAGGCGTCTCAATGCCAGCCTCACGCAATTGCACGGCGGCATCACGAATCACATCGGCAGCAGCCATCACATCCCTATCTTCCGGTGCCTTAATTATCACATAATGTAAGGGTTTGGCCGGTAAATGCGATGCTCGACCGTAGGCCTGACCGAACGGCCTAGAGTGTGTCGAGCATTGTATCTACCGGCCAAACCCGCTCACGCTACTATCACTTCTGATTGGCCAGACGGTCGGCTTCGTCGGCTTGGATGTCGGAGTCGATTACGGCCTGCAGGTCGCCGTCAAGCACGGCATCCAGGTTGTATGCCTTGTAATTCGTACGATGATCGACGATGCGGTTCTCCGGGAAGTTGTAGGTACGGATACGCTCGGAGCGATCCAACGAGCGTACCTGCGAGTGGCGCATATCAGCCGCCTCAGCGGCCTCCTGCTCGTGCTTCATGGCCAGTAGTCGGGACTTCAGCACGCGCAGGGCGGAGGCACGGTTCTGAATCTGCGACTTCTCGTCCTGCATGTTCACCGTGATGCCGGTAGGCAGGTGGGTCATGCGCACGGCGGAATACGTGGTGTTCACGGACTGTCCGCCAGGACCGGAGCTCATGAAGATATCAATCTTCAGGTCTTTCGGATCAATCTCAATTTCGTCATCGTCCTCGTCGGCTTCGGGGAAAACAATCACACCGGCCGCAGAAGTCTGGATGCGCCCCTGCGATTCGGTGACAGGAATGCGCTGCACGCGGTGCACGCCGCCCTCGTATTTCATCGAAGCCCACACGCCGTCCTCGGGAGCAGGCGTGCCCTTGGCCCGGATGGCAATCTGCACGTCCTTGACGCCGCCGAGCTCGGTGGTGTTCTCGGACTGAATGTTCACGCTCCAGCCGCGCTTCTCGGCGTAGCGGGTGTACATACGCAGCAAATCACCGGCAAACAGTGCAGCTTCCTCGCCGCCGGTGCCGGCCTTGATTTCCATAATGGTGTCTCGCGCATCATCCGGATCACGCGGAATAAGCGCGGTGCGCAGCTTTTCTTCCGCGCCCGACAGTTCGGATTCGAGACGCTTAGCTTCCTCGGCGAAGTCGGCATCCTCGCCGGCCATCTCCTGAGCGGCTTCCAAGTCATCCTTCAATTGCAACCAAGCTTTGTAGGCTCCCACAATGGCACCTAGCTCGGCATGACGACGGCCTAGTTTGCGCAGCTTGTCCGGATTGGACACGACTTCGGGGCTCGCCATCTGCTCTTCGATGGACTGGTACTCCTCAAGTGCGGTCGCCGCCGCGGGGAACTGTTCGTCTGCCATGACACGCTTTCTGGTTGGGTTGTAATCAGGTCACCAAGAATACAAAAACGCCAGTCCTCGGGCGGACATGCCGAAGCATGCCGGACCGAATAGGACTGGCGTGAAGTATGCTACTTGCTCTTCTTGCCGTAGCGCTTCTCGAAGCGAGCAACGCGGCCACCGGTGTCGAGAATCTTCTGCTTGCCGGTGTAGAACGGATGGCACTGAGAGCACACGTCAACGAACATGTGATCTTCCTTGCCGGCAGTGCGGGTCACGAAGGTGTTGCCGCACGAGCACGTCACCTCAACGGGGTGGTAATCAGGATGGATACCCTGCTGCATTTTGCGTCTCCTATGGATTCGGGGGACCCGGGTCGTCATGCCCCTATGGCAGACGTGAACCGGAACCTTACGGATTGTACGCGCCTATATGGACGATTGAATACACTGCGCCGTCGGAAAAGAGTGGGGCCGCAGGGGCTTGAACCCTGGACCGGGCGATTATGAGTCGCATGCTCTAACCGACTGAGCTACGGCCCCACGATGACCTACCGCGATTGCGGAGTAGCCAACTCGCCAAAGTGTAGCACGACCCCGGTCGCAGGAACGGATAACAAACGACCACTCCCGTATGATGTTGCACGCGCCGCCCACCCTGATGCGCGAGTTCAACGTGCCCAGCAGCACCGCGCAATGGCTGACCACCGGATTCATGCTCACCAACGGCATCATGATTCCGGTCACCGCATTCCTCATCGAGACCTTCACCACACGCCAGCTGTTTCTTTACGGCGATGGGCATGTTCTTCGCCGGTTCACTCGCCTGCGCCCTGGCCCCCAGTTTCGCGCTACTGCTCGCAGGCCGCATCATCCAGGCCTGCGGCGCCGGCGTGCTCATGACCCTGCTGCAGCAGACCGTGCTGTTCCGCGTCTATCCGCCCGAGCGCCGCGGACAGGCGATGAGCATGTTCGGCATGGTCATCGCCTTTGCTCCGGCACTGGGCCCCACCATCTCCGGTCTGCTGATCGAATGGCTGAGCTGGCGTTGGATGTTCGCGCTGCTGGCGGCAATCGCCGGCGGCGTGATCGCGGCCGCCTGCTTCACGGTGCACAACGTGGGCGAGCCGACCCACCCGCATATCGACGTGCTGTCCGTGGTACTTTCGACCTTCGGTTTCGGCGGTGTGCTCTTCGGCTTCTCCACTGCCAGCGGAAACGGCTGGGGCAGCATGGACGTGCTGGTATCTCTAGCCATTGGCGTAATCGCCCTGACACTGTTCATCTGGCGCCAGATGCGGCTGGAACAGCCAATGCTTGACTTCCGCATTTTCCGCATGGCGGCCATCGTGTGCATCATCTGTCTGGTGGCATCCTTCTTCATCCGAGACCGCGGCCTTCATCCCGGTCAGAAGCGCTGAAAACATGCTCCAGGGCCGCCAGCACACACCGACGGCCCAAGCCCCCCCCAAAAAAACAGAGACTACAACTCAGGACGGCAGCCTCGCGAAAGCCCCATCAATCGCGCGCCTGCTCAATCAGCTGATTCAGTATGCCGGCCTTCTGGGCGGCAACCGTCTCCTCCCAATCCAGTCCGGTATCCTTGGCCCGTCCGTAGAAGAATCTGACCAAACCGGGAAAGTCGGGCCGGTATCCGCTTTGGCGGAAACTTCGCGCTATGGACTCGCCCGTCTTGAGGTCATCTGGCCGGTGAGCCTCATAGATAGGAATCGCGCAACCCTGCCACTTGCCTCGCACACGGGCAATGCGATTGACAATTAGGCCGCCACGTGCGCCGTCATATTTCGCTGCTTGTGGGCTTGCTAAATCATAAACACCACCATTAATGAGGTCCTCGACCGTCATTATCCCCTTCACCGCATTGGCATCCTTGAGCCAAAACATCGAGGCGAAATTGGTGTCATCAATATCCCGGAAATCCTGCAGCTTCCGTTCCCCCACCTGCGGGTCGACGGCGTACATGTATTCCGCCATAGCCCGGAACGGTGAGATGCCGTTATCTTTGTTATGCACCAGCTCGACGCGCATATCCGAGCCTTCATCTCCGGTCAGACCGATGTCGCTGATCGAGCAATCAAAGGAAAACCAATCCCAAAACTGCCACTCGATCATCCGGAGCAGACCCTCGGGATGTGGCTTGAATGGGTTCAAACTGACTTCACGGTAAAACTCACGCCGCGCCTCGGCATACACGGCAAGATTGCATTGCTTGAACATATCAACGACATCCTTGGTATCCAGGATTGCCGGTGCTCCGGAATCTTCAACGGCGGCAGTGGCTTCGGTCATGGTCGGTCCTTCCGGTCAAGTGTGGACGGCAGGCCGCATCGCCCGCCGTGAGACACACTGTACGGAAGCCGGCGACCTTGGCGCAAGCCCCTCAGCCAAACTTGTGGATAAGTGGAAAACCCAATGATTCCAGGGGTTGCCGATTGTGCATAACCCAGTTGGGACTCGGTGAATAACCCTGTATTCTCACGGGTTATCCACCAATTGCCTCGCCGTCATCCACCGCCTCTCAATTATTCACACCACCTCTGGCGTGTCATCCACCGTCGGCATCGAACCACGCAATAGCCCTACTGACGCAGTCACTCTTCAACAGAGCCAACTCGCCAAACACTGGCGGAACGGCACCGCTAAGAGCACCATCAGTGAAGCCAATCTGCCAAGCACTGGCAACGCGGCACCGCTCACGCTCCTCAGCGGAGCCAACCCGCCACTCCTTGGCACCCCAGCATCACTGAGAACACCCCAGCGAAGCCAAACTGCCAAGCGCCGGCAGATTGGCACCGTTCAGAGCCGGTAATCAGATGATGATGCCATTGCAGTGATCGACTTCATGCTGGATGATTTGCGCAGTCCAGCCGCTGAACGTGGCGTGGCGTGTGCGGAATCGGCGGTCCTCATAATTGACTTCGATACGTCGGTAGCGCAAAGTGCAGCGTTCGCCGGTCAGGGACAGGCAGCCTTCCTGAGTATCGAAGGTGCCGTCCGAGGCCGTAATCACGGGATTGAGCATCACCGTGATACGGCCGCCGAGATCCTCATCTACAAAAGCAATAATGCGTTTGCCGATGCCAATCATGTTGGCGGCCATACCCACGCAACGAGAACGGTTGGCTTCCAGGGTGTCCACAAGATCCTCAATCACTGTCTCATCGCCGGGACCAGCAGGCTCAGACGGCGTGCGCAGGAACGAGCGCGATGTCATAATGGGGCGTTGCATCAGGCCTCTTCGTGCCAGTGGGGATTCTGGCCGAAGGTGTAGCCTTCGGGATTATCCATCGCGGCGATGTCGGCCATGTCCTGCTCATCCAGCTCAAAGGCGGTCAGATCGAGGTTCTGGCGCTGACGCTCCGGGTTGAGGGACTTCGGAATCGCCACGTCGCCGTACTGCAGATGCCAACGCAGAATGGTCTGCACCACAGAAATACCATGCTTGGCGGCGATACGCTTCAAGTCCGGATCGCGCAGCATCTGGTTGGCACGGCCCAGCGGGCTCCACGCCTCAGTGATGATGCCATGCGCGTTGTCGTAGGCCAGCTGTTCGTGCTGCTGGAAATACGGATGCAGCTCGACCTGGTTGACGGCAGGGGTCACGCCCGTATCGCGAATAAGCAAATCAATGTGACCGGGCAGGAAGTTGCTAACGCCGATATGCTTGACCAGCCCACGTTCACGGGCTTCGACCAGCGCCTCCCATGCCTCGACGAACTGACCTTGGCTCGGGTTCGGCCAGTGAATCAGGTAGAGGTCGATGTAGTCGAGTCCCATGCGGCACACGCTCTCCTCAATGGTGAGCAGCGCCTCGTCATGGGCGTGGTGGCGGCCAGGCAGCTTGGAAGTGACGATGATGTCTTCACGCGGCACACCGGATTCGCGGATAGCGCGGCCCACCACGCCTTCGTTCTCATAGTTGAAGGCGGAATCGATGAGTCGGTAGCCCTGATGAATGGCAGACTTGATGGCGTCCACACCGGTCAGGCCGTTAACCTTATAGGTGCCGAATCCGGTGGCGGGCAGCTCAAGGCCGTCGTTGGCCTTGCGAATCGGAGTGACTGGTGGTTCAAGCATGATAGTCCTCCTGCTTCTCCTGTGATGGAATATCGATTCCATCATAAAGCCAACCGATACGCGGCAGGCGAACTATTTGACTTCCCGCAATTCCGGCGGACGGCGAGTGGAGAAGCGGAACATGAGTGCGGCGAGAATCACGCCAAGCACCGCCATGCCGGTGAACACCATCATGCTTTGCGGGAAAGCGGTGAAATAGGAGTCGGCGGCATCCGCCCCATTGTTCACGGCGGCGGCCGAAAATCCAGAAATCAGCGCGCTGGCCACAGCAGTGTCGTTGGCTGCGTTGCTGACTGTGTTGTTGGTCGCGTTGTTGCTGGCGTTGCTGACTGTGTTGCTGCATCGTTCATAAGATTTGCCCCCTCCATTCGTTCGTTTTCGGTGTTGCCGATGGGCTGGCCGCCGGTTGTACCGATTGTTTTCCGATTGTTACCGGTTGTTGGCGTCCTGCTGCATGAGTCGCAAGGCTTCGGTCAAGGTGCGTACCGTGGTTTCGCACTGGTCCGAGGTCAACCCGCCCAGCAGTTGGCTCAAATGCGCGTGATATTCCTCCACATAGATGCGGCGGATATCTAAGCCGCGTTCGGCGAGCGTAAGCGTCACCGCGCGGCGGTCGGTGGCATCGGCGTGTTTGACGACGAGTCCGAGGTCGGCCATTTCGCCGACGAGCTTGGTGATGCTCGGCGTGGTGACGCCGAGGAATGCGCTGACATCGCCCACGCGCGCGGTGCCGGTATCTTGCCCGTTCGGTTCGTTGATATGCCAGACGGCGTCGATCACGTGGACATAGCGCGGCTTCATGCCTTTCGGCAATGCCGGCATCAGTTCGGTGATGGTTTTGGCTTTCCAGCAGGCGTCTATAAGACTGCGTACGTCATCCACCGGCAGCTGGCCGGGCTTGGACTTGGTCGCGGACTCAGTCGCGGACTTGGTTTCGGTCTGGGATTCGCTCATTGCTGACCCAACCTCCATTTAGTTACCAATAGTCATTACCTTTAGTAAGGGTATGCGACCTCTAGGCAAACCCAACGACCCATTCGCTCACGTTGGGTTTCGCCATTTTCGGGAGAAAAACAACAGTGCGGTGATTCCCATAACGAGAATCACCGCACTGTACTGTTCGCGATTGTTTACGCGTTGCTATCTGCGTCGTGCGCGTTATCTACGCACCGCCATCTGGGTCACCGCAAGACCGAATGCCTTGCGGTCGGCTGCGTCAGCGCAGAGCCAGGTTGGCGGCACCAATGAGGCCGGCATCCTGGCCGGCGGTGGCGGCGACAATCTTGGCGTGAGCGCGGTAGGCGCTGCCTTCCAGGAAGCGCTGGTAGTTGTAGCGGGCCGGCTCCAGCAGGATGTCGCCGACGGCCACTACGCCGCCGCCGATCACGAACAGGTCCGGGTCGAGCACGGCGGAAACGGCGGCCATCGTGCGGCCGAGCCATTCACCGATCTTGCCGAATGCGTACAGGCCGAGTACGTCGCCTTCCTGAGCTGCCTGGGAGACCATCGGGCCTTCCAGCTTGGCGATGTCGCCGCCGCACAGCTCCATGAGGCGCTTGGAATCCTGCGGGCGACGGCGCACGGCAGACTTGGCGAAGTTCTCCAGTGAGGTGCCCGAGGTGTAGCGCTCAGCGCAGCCGCGCAGGCCGCAGCCGCAGTGGTCGCCGTCCGGGACCATCGGCAGGTGGCCGAGCTCGGCGGCCATGCCGAAGGAGCCACGGTAGAGCTGTCCGTTGAGCACGATGGCGCCGCCGAGGCCGGTGCCCACGGTCAGCGCGACCATGTTGGAGCTGCCCTGGCCGGCGCCGTGCACGAATTCGCCCCAGCCGGCGCAGTTGGCGTCGTTTTCGACAATGACCGGCACGGCATGGTCAATCATCGCGCCGACATGCTCGGACAAATCGTAGTTAATCCATGCCGGAATATTGGCGGAGAAGGTGAGCGTCTTGCGATCCGCGCTCACATTACCGGCCGCGGAGATGCCGATGGCCTCGATATCGGTGTGGCCGGCGGCGATGGCTTCGCGGTAGATCTCGGCGATGTGCTTGCTGATGGCGTCGGCGTCCATCGGCGTGGGGACGCGCCAACGCTGGATGATGCTGTCGTTTGCATCGCAGACGGCAGCGGCGATCTTGGTTCCGCCGATATCGATGGCGAGCGTGGTCATGGCTTACTCCTTGAAGACTTTCGTAACGTACGAGATAGCGAAAATAGTAGTGAGCCGCCATGACCTCCCACCGCGGATTTTCCGTGGTTCGCCATGCGTCGCGAACATTCCGCCGATGCGCTTCCTCATGCATTTCACCCGCTGCAAACGGGCGCCTCCCTCAACGCCGGCATCGATGCGGACGGCGTGTCGAATCGGATGCATTCACTTTCACCGTCCTTGCGGATGGTATCGAAGAACGGCAGGAAACAAAAAACTCCCGACATGCATCGGGAGTTTGGTGGCGACCCCGGCCGGACTTGAACCGGTGACCTCCGCCGTGACAGGGCGGCGCTCTAACCAACTGAGCTACGGGGCCGTGCGTGCCTCAATGAGGCACAAAAAGATATGCTACAGCATCATCGGATCATGACACGCCGCCTGATACGTCGTTCCTTCCACCGGCGAACCGACCGCAGGTGCGGTGGACGGTATGCGGACCATATCGTTCGACTGCGCACGACCGCACTCTCCATAAGACAGTAGCCGTCATGCGTCAACGCACGTTGTGCGACGACGCGGCACGACGCACGGCCACCGAGGCCAGTAAACCGATGAACAGCATGATGCCGGCGACCAGAAGCGTCCACTGACCTCCTTCGATGAACCCTGAAGTCATCGCATCGGCAATCTTCGGCGCCTCGTCGCCGAACCGGGCCGCCGGTCCATCACCGCTGCGGAACACGCCGATCACTCCACCCGCCGAACCGCTGACCGCCTGGGCCAGACCGTCGCCGACCTTGGTGGGCAGCCCGAGGGATTCGAGCCGCGCCGGCAATGTTCCGTTGACGGCCATGGCCAACGACGCGCCGGAGATGGCCGAACCGACGGCGGTGCCGAGCTGTCGAACCGTGGACTGGGTGGCCGACCCTTCGCCGGACTGCATGATCGGCACTTCGGAGAGCACCACGCTGGTCAGCTGCGCGGAGGCGAAGCCCAGACCCAGACCGTATGCGGCCATGGGAATAAGCTGCCACCACACCGACAATCCCACAGGCATAAGGACCGCGACCAGGGCGACGGCGATGATCTCGATCACAAGACCGAGTTGAATCACGCCGGCCGGGGTGAGCTTGGCGGCCATGACATGGGCCTGCGCACCTGCGACGATGGACCCCAGGCCCATCACGGCCAGCATCGCACCGGCCTGCAGCGTGTTGAGCCCGCGGGCGTTGATGAGGTACAGCGGCAGCATGAACACCAGCGCGAACTCGCCGGCGGCGATGGCCGCGGCCGCCAGATTACCCCACGAGAACGTCTTGATGCGAAACAGGGTCATGTCCAGCATGACCGGCCGACCGGCTTTGCCCCGCGCCGACTCGAAGACGATGAAGACAGCCATCAGAAGCGCGCCGGCGATCAGGCAGATCGGCACCGGCGACAACCAGTCACGATTCCAGCTCACCCCGCCCAGCTTCAACTGCGTTGAGGTCTGCTTCCACCAGCCGTAGGTCTCGCCTTCGATAAGACCGAACACCAGCAGGGCCGAGGTCAGGGCAGACAGCACCACGCCCGGAATATCCACACCGACACGATGGGATCGGGCATCCCGTGCGGCATCCGCGGCGCCGGCGACCGAGGCGTTCCCACCGGTTTGCGGCACCAGGAAGATGGCCGACACGAAGACCGCGATACCCAGCGGCAAGTTCACCAGGAAAATCCAACGCCATCCCAGAGTCTCGGTGAACACGCCACCGAGCAGCGGGCCGAGGGCGGCGGCCGAACTCATCACCGCACCCCAGACGCCGAACGCCGCGGCACGGTATTTGCCACGGAACAGGGCGGACACCGTGGACAGGGTGTTCGGCATGATCATCGCGCCTCCGATGCCCTGCAGCACACGGGCGGCAAGCAGCATCCCCGCACCCTGCGAGGCGGCGGCGAGCGTCGAACTCGCCACGAAGATCACTGTACCGACTTGAAACACCAGTTTGCGCCCCCTGGCATCGCCCAACTTGCCGAAAGGCAACAACAACGCGGCAAGCACGATGTTGTAGAGCGAGGTGACCCACTGGGCGTCGGTCAGGTTAATGCCGATATCATCGATGATGGTGGGGATGGAGACGTTGACGATCGAGCTGTCGAGCACGATCATGGCCAAACCCAGGGCCATCACCCACAGCGCGCCCCACGGCGGCGTCTGGGCAGGCAGTGGCGACGAGGCCGTCGGATTCGTTGAAGATGTCATAGTTGTCGAAGTTTTCGAAGTTGTCGAAGATGTCGGGGACGCATCGACTTGAGTCTGACGTTGGGATCGTGATGAACAGTCCATAACGGGGTTTCCTCTCATTGCCATGATCGCGGCGCCTGATGCGCTTATCCGCCGTTCACAGTACATCCGTGGCGCGGACCGTCTCACCGGATATCAAGGAACATTCCAGGCGTTCAGCCATGGGCGTAACCTCGGCGGATCGCCGCAACGGCACCATCGGGGACGGCCGCGTCATGCCGGATCGCGCCAGGCCGCAATCCGTTCGACGGGCGCAACCCATCCGACGGCAACGGCAACGGGATCATGGCGGAGCCAGGGACGGAATCATCCGGCAAAGCAAAACTACGTTCTCGCATTGGCGAAATCTTCCTCGACGGAAGTGGCGGCTGACATCGACGCGGATGCACGATGCGTGCGCGCGATGCGCAACTGTGCTTCGTCGAGGGTCTCCAACCAACGCATTGTAGGCCTCCGTCAGCTACGCGTTCGCCAAGGAGGCAGTCGTCTATCACAAGGCCGACCACAAGATGCGGCGACCGGCGCACGTTCAAACAGAATTATCCGAAGATATTGCGACGCAAACTCGCCACATGATCAAACTGCCACCAAATGTACTTACAGGAGATTCACCGTTGCGGCATGACGATGGGATATGGGATAATCCACAAGGTGCTTTTGCGTAGGACCATGTCCCTTATCCGGCAGAAACATGACTAGTTCGCAGAAACGGATGCAGACGAACCATGTTGGCACCATGAGATTCAATGACTCCGGGTATGACCGCCGACTCCAAGTCATCGGGGCTCAGCCTTAGCATCAACGCACGTTATTCGACGCGATAATCCAGAAACGCCGCAAGCGCGGTGACGGCGATGGCGATCGCCGCAAGCGTGAACGCCGACATTCGGAACGACACGGTAACGAAAGTCGACATAGCGGTTCCCGAGACCAGAGCCAGGACATACACCACCAAGAACACCGCATCGCGACTGCTGAATTTGCGATGGGTTTTCACCATGTCGAAGCTATGGCGCGAGATGTACCCGACCAAGCCCACCGCCGCCACGGCGTATACTGCAAAGGCGATAAGCATCCCGACACGAACCGTGACGTACGGCAGCATGCCGCTCCTCCATCCATCGATGACGCCGATTATCAACAGCAGCCAACTCATCATCGCCACGAATCCGAACGCCGAATTCATCCAACCCAGCGTCCGCAGCCAGAAGGACGCTGGCGCGATGGCCGACACGATGTCGTCGCAGAACGCGCGGTAGTCGCGGCCGATGACATCCTTCGCAGTCCACCCGCGACGGCGGCCGTCGATGAGCATGTCGATGATGTCGCGACGCACCTCCTGCCGCTGCATGTCGGTCAGGCTCGTGGACTCCAAGTAGCACTCGATGTCGGTCATTGTGTCGAAATCCACCGGATCGATGCGATATTCCATCTTATTATTGATCTTTCGCAAACGGCGGGATGCCCTGCTCATGACGACGCTCCTTTGCTTTGCTCGGACTTCTTTGCGCCATTGCCTGCGCCTCCGACGGCGAACAGGTTCCGCACCGCGGCGGACAGCATGCCGAATTCATCGCGGAAGCCCGCGAGTTCATCCAGTCCCTGCTTGGTGATGGCGTAGTACTTGCGCTTCGGCCCCAGCTCCGAGGCACGATAGGTGGCAGTGACGCAACCGCTTTTCTCCAACCGCAGCAGCACCGGATAGATCGTCCCTTCGGCGACATCGCCGAAACCATATCCGTTCAGCCGTTGCGAAATCTCGTACCCGTAGGTTTCGCCCTGCGCGATGACGGCAAGCACGCAACCCGCGATGACGCCTTTCAGCATCTGCGTTGGGATTCTTCCTTGCCTCACCTCTTCCTCCTTCCGCGATTCCACCATTGCGCCCAGCACAACTATCTTGCATACCAAGATACCACACGCTACTTTGCAATGCAAGATAGAGGCGGTCAGCGACCCGGCTCATTGAAACATAAGAAATATATTGCACATCCTCGCAATAGCGAAATATATTGCACTACATGGGAACTGGTGATAAATTGTTCACATGATTGTCGATTCAACGAGGGGATACGCGCGACTCGTCAAACAGCGCCGCCGCGCACTCGGCCTGAGCCAAGGGACGTTCGCGGCGAAACTTGGAGTATCAAGGCGCTGGCTCATCGACTTCGAGAACGACAAGGTTCCCAATCCCGGTTTCGCCACAATCTTGAGGGCATTGCACCTGCTTGGCCTCTCCCTCGACGTGCGGCAAAGCGTGTCCATCGACCAACTCGCCGACGAATTCGTCACAGGCAAGGATGGACAGCTATGACCTTCCAAGACACTCTTTTCGCCTTTCTTTCTGACACTTATGTGGGCAGGTTCTATCGTTCAAGCAGGGGAACCGTCTCGTTCGCCTATGACGACGATTATCGCTGGTCGGCCAATCCGACCCCATTGTCCTTGGACATGCCATTAGAGGAGGAGAGTTTCGACGACGAACGTCCCGCCATCTTCCTCGAAGCGCTGATTCCCGAATCCCCTGCGGCCCGGGCCAATGCGGCAAGACTGCATCATGCGGCTTCAACCGGTGCCTTTGATCTGCTCACAGCCATCGGGCTGGATTCGACGGGCGCGCTGCGTCTGACCACCACGCCCCAGCCACCGAACGAACTCTACGACCTCATACCGCTCGACGACGCCGCCATCGCACTGCGCCTTCGGCAGGCCGCGCCAACCGGTGAGCAATCCTCCGACGAGGACGAGCACTGGTCCGTCGCCGGTCAGCAAGGCAAAACCGCCCTGCTGCTCCAGAACGGACAATGGTTCGCCGCATCGGGCAACGCGCTGACCACGCATATCCTCAAGCCCGGCATCCCCTCATTGCCCGACCAAGCCTTCGACGAGCACTTCACCATGCGCATCGCCCATTTCCTAGGGCTGCGCGTCGCAGAAACCGAATTCAGGTTCTTCGACGGAGAGCCGGCGATTGTGTCCACGCGCTTCGACCGCATACAGAATGCCGACGGAACCGTGCGCGCACTGCATCAAATCGACTTCACGCAAGCCCTCGGCGTCGGCGCAGACCAAAAATACGAGGAGCACGGCGGACCGAGATCCGAGGCCTATGCAGAGATGCTGCGAGCGCATGACATCCATCACGAGGCTGATTCCAACGTCCGTATCTTCGCGGATGGCATGCTCGCCAGCTATCTACTGGGAGCGACCGACAGCCATGCCAAGAATTATTCGCTGATGCTCCAAGATTCGCACGTCGCCATGGCGCCGATCTACGACTTCGCTTCCGTTTTCCCCTATCTCGCATCGGGAACGCAGCGATACGCTTCCACCTTGGCCATGACCATCGGCGGGCAACGCAAACTCCTGCAATTGCGCGAGAAGCATCTCCTCCGCTTCGCCGACCGCATGAAACTGCCCAGAGAATATGTCATCAACCGATTCACGGGCTTGGTGAAAACCTTGCCCGACGCGTTCGATCAAGCCACGGAGGAGAACCGGCAAACCTTTGCCCTGTTGAAGGACAAGAACTTCCTCGAGCATTTCCAACAACGCCTGGCCATGACGATCGACGATGCAAAGACATGGATCAACATGTGACGAAATCCGTTTCCGCCACTCCACCCCGTCACGTCGGTTTGCCTATGCACCGTTGCGGCATGACGATGGGATATGGGATAATCCACAAGGTGCTTTTGCGTGGACAGACACCAGGATGACACGGGAAAACAAACGGCGGATGACACAAAACGGGCCGTCCGGGACACCCCGTAGACGGTTGTGTCATTTTGATTTGTGTCATTACGGAGTCCAGATCCCGCAAAACGTTGGAAAATCAACTTTTTCTAAGTAGTTAGGTATTATATGGCTGAATTTGTGTTTCAGATGATCAAGGCCCGTAAATCCTACGGCGACCGAGTGATCCTCGATGACGTGACCCTGAGCTTCCTGCCCGGCGCGAAGATCGGCGTCGTGGGCCCGAACGGCATGGGCAAGTCCACCCTGCTCAAGATCATGGCCGGCCTCGAGACCGTGAGCAACGGTGAGGCCACGCTGACCCCGGGCTTCACAGTCGGCATCCTACAGCAGGAGCCGCCGCTGGATGACACCAAGACCGTGGGCGAGAACATCAAGATGGCGTTCGGCCCAATCGCCGAGAAGGTCGCCCGCTTCAACGCTATCGGCGAGGAAATGGCCAACCCGGACGCCGACTTTGACGCGCTAATGGAAGAGATGGGCAAGCTGCAGACCGAAATCGACGCCGCCGACGGTTGGGATCTCGACTCCCAGCTCGAGCAGGCGATGGACGCTCTGCAGTGCCCGGACCCGGATACCCCAGTGAACGTGTGCTCCGGTGGCGAGCGCCGCCGTGTGGCTCTGTGCAAGCTGCTGCTCGAGGCTCCAGACCTGCTGCTGCTCGACGAGCCCACCAACCACCTGGATGCCGAATCCATCCTGTGGCTGGAGCAGTTCCTGCACCAGTACAAGGGTGCCGTCATTGCCGTCACCCACGATCGTTACTTCATGGACAACGTGGCCGAGTGGATCTGCGAGGTCGACCGCGGCCACCTGTACCCGTACAAGGGTAACTACTCCACGTACCTCGAGACCAAGGCCAAGCGTCTTGAGATTCAGGGCGCCAAGGATGCCAAGCTGGCCAAGCGCCTGAAGAACGAGCTCGACTGGGTGCGCTCCTCCCCCAAGGCCCGTCAGGCCAAGAACAAGGCACGTCTGGAACGCTACGACCAGATGGAGAATGAGGCACGCAACAACAAGAAGCTCGACTTCTCCGAGATCCAGATCCCGGCCGGCCCGCGCCTCGGTTCCACCGTGCTTGAAGCCAACCACATCCATAAGGCCTTCGGCGAGCGCGTGCTCATCGACGACCTGTCCTTCACGCTGCCGCGCAACGGCATCGTCGGCGTGATCGGCCCGAACGGCGTGGGCAAGTCCACGTTGTTCAAGACCATCGTGGGGCTCGAGCCGCTCACCAGCGGCGAGCTGAAGATCGGCGACACCGTCAAGATCAGCTACGTGGATCAGAACCGCGAGGGTCTGGATCCGAACAAGAACCTGTGGGAAGCCGTGTCCGGCGGCCTCGACTTCATCGAGGTGGCCGGCGTGGAAGTGCCGACCCGCGCCTACGTGGCCAGCTTCGGCTTCAAGGGCGCCGACCAGCAGAAGCTGACCGGCGTGCTCTCCGGTGGTGAGCGCAACCGTCTGAACCTGGCCCTGACCCTGAAGCAGGGTGGCAACCTGCTGCTGCTCGACGAGCCCACCAACGATTTGGACGTCGAGACTTTGGAATCCCTCGAAAACGCACTGCTCGAATTCCCGGGCTGCGCCGTGGTGATCTCCCACGACCGTTGGTTCCTCGACCGCGTTGCCACGCACATCCTCGCGTGGGAGGGCGATGACGACAATCCGGCCAAGTGGTACTGGTTCGAAGGCAACTTCCAGTCCTACCAGGAGAACAAGGTGGCTCGCCTCGGCGAGGACGCGGCCCGCCCGCACCGTCTGCACAAGAAGCTCGTGCGCGGCTAAGCCCACAGCTAACCTGAGAACAAGGCATATTGCCTGTATTCGTCGAAAACCGTCCCGAAAGGGGCGGTTTTCCTATAGCTGTGCATAACCGGCCGTTTACCTTCCAAACAGGCTCGTTACATTTCGCTCCCGAAACTCTTAACCCTCGCCGGATAGACTGCCAACCATACGTTGGAATAATAAAAACCGAATATCGAACAGGAATCGAGGAACACTATGGCTCAGGCAACCGCCGTCACTCCGCTGGATCATCTAGTGAAAGTGTTGAAGTTGGGTGAGCCTTCCGCTTACCGCAATCACACCTATATCAACGGCGAAAGCATGTACTTCCCCACCGGCCGCGTTTACGGTGGCCAGGTCATCGCCCAGTCGGTGGTCGCCGCATCCAAAACCGTCAACGCATCGCGCCTGCCACACTCGGTGCATGGCTATTTCATCGCCGCCGGCGATATTCGGCAAGATCTGCTGTTCGATGTGGAGAACCTGCGCGACGGCCGCTCGTTCTCGGCTCGCCGCGTCAATGTCACCCAAGCCGAAGGATCGATTTTGACTGCTATCGCCTCCTTCCAGGAAACCGATCAGGAAGGCGTGGAGTTCGCCGATCCGATGCCTGAAGACCTACCTGATCCTGAAATGCTGACCTCCGCCAAGGAGCTTATGCAACCGTTCGCCGAAAAGTCGCCGTTCGCCAATTACTACGCCGAAAAGTCGCCATTTGATATTCGCCACGTGACACCCACCGTGATGCTGCGAGCCGATAAGGATTCCGCTGAGCATGATTCCGGCAAGCAGATGGTGTGGATGAAGGCCGACGGCCATGTCGATGTGTCGCAGGTCATGCACCGCGCGATGCTGGCACTCGGATGCGATCAGGTGATGATGGAACCGGTGCTGCGCCGAGCCGGACTGTCGATTTCCACACCGGGCATCTCGTACGCTTCCATCGACCACTCGATGTGGTGGTATCGCGATATCGACATCAACGAATGGCATCTGTATGTGCAGGACACCCCGATCGCCGCGCACGGTCGCGGCCTCGGCATAGCCAAGGTGTATGCGCAATCCGGCGAACTGGTGGCGGCCATTGCCCAGGAGGCCATGGTGCGCGTGCCGCAGGAATAGCGGCATCGGCTCGGCCCCATCAGAGGGGGTTTAGTAAGGATTACCGCTTGTAGGCCTGGGCCATGTCGCGGCGACGCTTGGCCTCTTTGATCTTGGGATTCTCCGGACCTTCGTTCGGCGGCAGCTGGCACAGCCATTCGCCGATGATGCCGATAACCATATCGGCAATGCACACCACTGCGGCGACCGCGCATTCAGTGACGGCCTGTGCGTAGAACTCCGCCTCGATATGGCTCAGGCTCATCAGAATCTGGCCGCCATACCAGCCGGCGAGCGTCGCCCCGGCCAGGCCCAACGCTTTGGCCAGCACCAACGTGTATACGGCGATGGTGGGGTTGATGAAGCTATGCGGCCGCTTCTTGGGATCGGTGTTCGCGTATTTGTGCACCTGCAGGGCCATGACCAGCACGATGATGCCCAGTACGGCCAATAATCCGGTCACGATCCATGGCGCGCCGATCAGCGACAGCCCCGAGCTTTCGCCATAGGAGGCCAGGCCGATACCTGCCAACAGGCCGAGTCCGGCACCGATCACATACTGCCACCACGGTGTACGCCGTGTTTTCATGACTGGTCTCCTTACCTTACGTTCTACGCCCACACTACCGGTTGAACATGATTCTTGCTCTCAGCGTGATTACGCCGAGCAACGTGCGCCTGGCTTACTGCGGCGGCAGCACCCAGTTGTCGGACAGCAACCCGACCTGGCCGGCATCCGGCGCCATGGCCAGCAGGAAGGACACCGGATCGCCGCCCAGAGTGGCATCTGGATCCATATCCAGCCAAGGCGCCAATACCGACGCATGGTTACGTGCGGACGGCCACGGGACGCTGCAGTTCGGCTCATCCGAGGTCACGCCCTCCATGTCCACCAGATCGAGGTCCACCGTCAGCTCGTGAGCGGCCTCGATGCTGCCCAATACGGCGATCAGGTCGGCGGCGGGCAGTTTGGTTTCGATCTGGACGACCGCACTCATTGCATCCGGGCCGTCGAAACGACTGACATGGTACAGCGGGGAGATGCCTTGGACCTGATTGCCGGGAATGCTGTCGATGGACACGATGGCCTCCCGGAAAAGCCGTTCCGCATCATGCGAAGTGGAATCAAGCGAGATAATCGCCTTGCGCGAAACGGGTTGCGTCTCGACGGCCTCATCTGATTCCGCTGCTCCCGCTGGCGGGAGCTGACTCGCGGAGCGGGACTGAGGGTGGTTTTCTACGGCTGACCACCCCCAGTCAGCATGCGGCTGACGGCTCCCGCCGGCGGGGACTGAGGTATCGGAATCCGCATGTCCGCTCAGCATCCAGTCTTCGCTTTCCAATTGCACGGCATTGCGATCTGGCGCCACGGCCAGCAGGCTCGCCACTGGGCCGCCATGGGCACCAGCCAGCCGGGCATTGGGGTTCAACGCGGCCCATGGGGCCAAGACGAATGCACGCTGCCAGGCACGCGGATGGGGCAGGGCTAGATCCGGATCGGCGCTGGTGATGCCGTCATAATCGATGATGTCGAGGTCCAACGGCCTGGAATCCCAATGATTCTCACGGACGCGGCCATGACGGGCCTCAATGCCCTGCAACGAGGCAAGAAGCTCATGACTGCCCATTGTGGTTTCCAGCTCCACCACGGCGTTGAGAAAGTCCGGCGTGCCGTCGGCCATGCCCCATGCGGCGGTACGGTAAAGCGGTGATATGCCGGTCACCTGAGTGCCAGGCAACGCGTCGATTTCCCGCACGGCGGCACGCAATGTGGTTTCCACTTCGCCCACGTTGCCGCCTAACGCCACCACTGCATTATGAATGGTTTGCGGCGGCACGGCAGCACCACTGATGGCATTCGGAGCAAGCACAGATGATTCGCCCGTCACCGTCGATGAAGCCTCATCCATGCGGGCAGCTGCCTTGCCGGAATCGCTACGAGCCCGGGTGATGGACACCGATACATCCGCAAAAGCCACGACGATGGGGGCATGAGGCTTATGTACGGTGACGTCGATGACTTCCACGGCCGGAGCGTCGGCGAGGATTCGGTCGGCGATGAGCTGGGCAAGCCGCTCGATGAGATCCACATGTTCGCCCTCGATGACCGAGACGATGTCCTTGGCCATGCGCCCGTAATCGATGGTGTCTTCGAGATCGTCAGATTGGCCGGCCTGTCCTAAGTCAAGATGCAGCGTGACGTCCACCACGAACGTCTGCGGTCGCTCGTGTTCGAAGGCGAGCACGCCATGCGTGCCGTTGGCATGTACGCCGGTGAGTGTGATGGTGTCCATTAATGCTTGCTTCCTATTATCGAACCTTATATTTGCGCAGCGAGAGGGAGTGCGAGCCGGCACACCCCTCAGTCAGCTTCCGCCGACAGTTCCCCTCAGAGAGGGGAGCTGAGGCGATTAGGCGTACTGGCGCCAGGTGTTGCCGGTGATGACGGCGGCGCGGCTTTTGGCCACATCGTGCACGCGTACGGCCCATGCGCCATGTTCGGCACTGAGAGCGGAGAGCGCTGCGGTCACATCGTCGCGCTGGTCCATGGTCGGCCCGTTTTCGCCGGACGCTCCGGCTTCGGCGAGCATCGCCGAAATGAAACGTTTGCGGGACTGTCCGATCAGCACCGGATATCCGGTAGCGCGGAAGGTCTCAAGCCCGGTCAGCAACGGCAGATTATGTTCGACGCTGGGCTTGGAGAAGCCCAGACCGGGATCGATGACGATACGCTCGGGTTTTACACCGGCCGCCAGCACGTCATCGACCTGACGCATGAGCTCGTCATGGACGTCGGTCAGCACACCATGCTCGTATACGGAAGTGTCCTGATCGGGGTTCGCCCCCTTGGATCCGGCAAGCCAGCCACGCCAGTGCTGCACGATATACAGGCAGTCATGGTCGGCAACCACATGAGGCAGATTCGCGTCCAGCGTACCTCCGGAGACGTCATTGATGATCTGCGCTCCCCCATCCAGAGCCGCTGCGGCCACGGACGCGCGGGTGGTGTCGATGGACAGCACCGCACCGGCCGGAATCAGCGCGTTGACGGCACCGGTGATGCGGGCCAGTTCATCCTCCTCAGACACTCGCTTGGCACCGGGACGCGTGGATTCGGCACCGATGTCGATGATGTCGGCGCCGGCGGCCATCATATCGCGACCATGTTGTGCGGCCTTGGCCGGGTCCAACCACAGGCCGCCGTCCGAGAACGAGTCCTCGGTGATATTGAGCACGCCCATCACCATGGTGTGCGATGCGTCGTGCAATGCTTGCAAATCAGTCATTGTGTTCCTTTTCTGCTCCTGCTGGTGGGAGCTGCCCAGCCATGGGCTGACTGAGGGTGGTCGGGCTGTGGTTTACCACCCCCAGTCGGCTGCGCCGCCAGCCCCCGCCAGCAGGCGGCCAATTTATTGATGAGGTCTCTCCCTCAGTCAGCCTTACGGCTGTCAGCTCCCTCATCAGAAGGAGCTTGTCTCCTTCACTATTTATCCAGAATCAGGCTCATGGCCTCGGCTCGGGTGGCGGGGTTGCGCAGCAGGCCACGCACCGCGGAGGTCACTGTACGGGCGGAGGACTTCTTGATGCCACGCATCGACATGCACAGGTGCTCGCATTCGGTCACCACAATCACGCCACGCGCGCCCGCATATTCGACCAGTGCATCGGCGATCTGCTGGGTCAAGCGCTCCTGCACCTGTGGACGGCGGGCATACACCTCGACCAGTCGGGCCAGCTTGCTCAAGCCCATCACCCCATCCTTGGCCGGAATATAGCCCACATGGGCCACGCCGTGGAACGGCAGCAGATGATGCTCGCATACCGAATACAGTTCGATGTCCTTGACCAGCACCAGCTCGTCGGTATCCACATCGAAATGCTTCTCCAGCACATCGGCCGGCGAGGCCTGCAGGCCGGCGAACAGCTCACGGCAGGCACGGGCGATGCGGTCGGGTGTCTCCACCAGTCCCTCGCGCTCGGGATCCTCACCGATCGACTTCAGGAACAGGCGTACTGCCTGACGCACGCCTTCTTCGTCGTATGAGGATTCCTCCCGCTGGCGACTTTCGGACCCAGAACCACCCCCAGTCGGCTGCACCGCCAGCCCCCGCCAGCGGGGGCAAGATTCTATATATTCGTTCATCTTCATCTCTCCCTTGATACCGGCTTTACAACGACGTCGGCCCGATCTGGCATACGGACGAAACCATATGCCGGATCTGGCCGAACAGTCATCGAATCACTCTTCCGTCTTCATACCGACTGAACGCTTGAGACTGTCGGGAATCTCCACCGGCGGCTTATCGGAGTCGGGGCGGCGTTCGTTGGACAGCCACACCGGACGGACCGGAGCCTTCTTGATCGGTGCGAAGATCTCCGCGAGCTCCTTCTCGTTGAGCGTTTCCTTGACCAGCAGCTGGCGAACCAGTTCGTCGAGGATATCGCGGTTCTCGTTGATGATGGTCCACGCTTCGGTATGCGCGGTTTCCACGAGCTTCAACACCTCGTCATCAATCACCTCGGCGGTGCGATCGGAGTACTTACGCGGCTGCAGACCGTCCATCACGGTGGTCTGGTCATCGTCGTCGCCCCACTTGATGGCACCGAGCTTGTCGGAGAACCCGTATTCGATCACCATGGTGCGGGCGATGTTCGTGGCCTTCTCGATATCGTTCGAGGCACCGGTGGTTGGATCGTGGAACACGATCTCCTCAGCAGTACGGCCGCCCATAGCGTAGGCCATCTGGTCGAGCAGCTGGTTGCGCGACTGCGAGTAGCGGTCGGAAGTGGGCATCACGGCGGTGTAGCCGAGTGCACGGCCGCGCGGCAGAATCGTCACCTTGGTCACCGGATCGGTGTTGTTCAGGGCGGCGGCCACCAGAGCATGGCCACCCTCGTGGTATGCGGTGTTGCGCAGCTCTTCCAGGGCCATGCCCTTGGACTTGCGCTTCGGACCGGCCTGGACACGATCAATGGCCTCGTCAATGGCACGGTTGTCGATGAGCTGGGCACCGGCGCGGGCGCACAGCAGGGCAGCTTCGTTGAGCACATTGGCCAAGTCGGCACCAGTGAAGCCCGGGGTACGCACGGCGACCATGTGCAGGTCGACATCCGGCACGAACGGCTTGCCCTTGGCATGCACCTTCAGGATCGCCTCACGGCCTTCCAAATCGGGTGCGGCCACGCCTACCTGACGGTCGAATCGACCCGGGCGCAGCAGGGCGGGGTCAAGCACGTCGGGACGGTTGGTCGCGGCGATGATGATGAGGTTAGTGTCGTTGTCGAAACCATCCATCTCCACGAGCAGCTGATTCAGCGTCTGCTCACGTTCGTCATGGCCACCACCCATGCCGGAGCCACGCTTGCGACCCACGGCATCGATTTCGTCGATGAAGATAATGGCGGGAGCGTTCTTCTTGGCCTCGTCAAACAGGTCACGCACACGGGAGGCACCGAGTCCGACGAACATCTCGACGAAGTCGGAACCGGCCATCGAGTAGAACGGCACGCCGGCCTCGCCTGCGATGGCTCGGGCCAGCAGCGTCTTACCGGTTCCAGGAGGGCCATACAACAGCACGCCGCGCGGAATACGAGCGCCCAATGCCTTGTACTTGGACGGATCCTTGAGGAAGTCCTTGATTTCCTCCACCTCGGCCACGGCCTCATCTTCGCCGGCCACATCGGCGAACTTGGTGGTGGGGGTCTGACCTTCGAGCAGCTTGCCGCTGTTCTTCTTGCCGCCCATGCCGAGCATGCCACCGGCACCGCCCATGCGACTCATCAGGAACCAGAACAAGGCGAAGACGATGATGAACGGCAGAATAGAGGTGATGAGGTAGCTCATCATGCTGGTCTGCTCGATGTTGGAGGTCCAGCCCTTGGACAAATCACCGTTCTCCACGGCCTTGGCCACCTGAGCGCCCTGCGCAAAGGTGTAGTAGAACTGAACGTTCTTGCCGTAGTTGGTCACCTTGCCGGTGTCCGGATCCTTCTTGGAATAGTCGTTCTTGAGCTCAAGACGGACTACCTGCTTGTTATCCGTGATTTCGGCGTAGGTGGCTTTACCCTGGTTCAACAGCGCAAAGCCGTCTTTGGTGTCGATGGTTTTGGTGCCGCTGCCAGCAAACATCTGGAACATCAGCACGACCATAATCACCAGTACCGCGCCCCACAACCACGGCGACTGCCAGACCGGCTTGTTCTCATTGCCGTTCTTACGGCCATTGTTGTCGTTGCCGCGGTTGAACGGGTTGTTGAATGGGTTGCCGTTGTTGCGATTATTGTTCGAGTTCGGGTTATTCCCGTTGCCCGAACCGGGCCCCTGGGGGAAACTCATGCTTGCACTCCTTGGTAAACGGACGGCTTGAGGACCGCGATCGAGTCGAGGTTGCGGTAGCGTTCGTCGTAATCGAGACCAAAGCCGACCACGAACTCATCCGGAATCTCATAGCCGGCGTACTTCACATCCACGTCCACCTCTCGGCGGGAAGGCTTGCTCAGCAGAGCAAACACCTCCACGGAGGCGGCGCCACGACGTTTCAGTTCCTCGACCAGCCACGCGAGCGTGCGTCCTGAATCAACAATATCCTCTACGATCACAATGTGCCGTCCGCGAACATCTGCGGACAAATCCTGACGAACCGTAATCTCACCACTGGATACTGTGCCCGAACCGTAACTGGACAGACTCATGAAATCAATCTGCACAGGGATACTCATGGCCTGGCTGAACTCGACCAGCGTGTTCACGGCCCCCTTCAGCACGGCAACCAGCAGTGGGTCCTTGCCACGATAATCGTCACTTACCCGCGCGGCGACCTCATGGATTTTGGCATCGATCTGTTCTCTGCTGACCAGCTCATGGTCAATATCTTCCTCAACGTCAGCGATTCGCATGGGCTCTATCTTGGCACACGCGAATGACGTGTTTCTGGCGCTTTGCTGAATATCCGCTGGGAAGTGAGACCGCCCCCTGACCATGCCAGTCGACGACCAGGCGATTGATGGCCTCGATTTGCGCGGAACTTGCGCTGATACCAGCCCGGGAGAGCGCATGGGCGATGGCTCGAAGACGGATTGCCTCATGTGCCAATTGCAGCGGTTTGACGGCAATGACCAAGCTGGGTTCTCGCTCCAGATCATTCGACTTGTCCGTCATGCCGGCATCGGAGGTTCCTTGTGATTCCGCCGTTTTCAGGGTGCCGCCAAGGGCTTCGATCATGGTCTTATCCGCCTGTTGATCCAGATACTCCTTGTCCAGTCTCGCCAATCGTGCGCCGTTGGCGATATGCTGCGTCACATCGGCACCGGCGAACCGCTCGATCGCCGGCAACAGGTCATGCCGGATACGTGAGCGGAGCGGGTAGTCTCGCGGCAGCTCGCCATCCACATCATCGCCGTTGGTGGGATCGTCCCAATAATGAATGTTCAAATCCTCGCAGATGCCGGTGGTTTCGGCTCGAGAAACGCCGATCAGCGGTCTGAGAAACATGATGCCGTCGCGGTGCATTACCTGCGGCATACCGGCCAGCGCATCAACGCCGCCACTGCGCAACAGCCCGATCAGCACCGTTTCCGCCTGGTCATCCAATGTATGAGCCAGCAACACCACAGCGGCATTCAGCTCGCGTGCCGCACCGCACAATTCCCCATACCGCGCCTCACGGGCGGCAGCCTCGACGCCTTCGCCCTGCACATGCACGCTGGCTGCACGAACAGCAACCGGGGCAAGGCCACAATCGCGGCATCGTTCAGCGGTCAAAGTCGCCACCCGATCGGAGCCTGACTGCAAACCATGATCCACGATCACCGCACCGCACCGCAAACCAAGACTAGCGCAGACAATTCGGCAAACCGCGGCCAGCGCCATCGAATCACGCCCACCCGAGCAGGCGACCAGCACCAAAGGCGCGTCGGGGGCCGCCTGGTGCTCACCATGCCGGGCAAATTCGGGCGACTGCATCCCTAATCCGGACGATTCCAATGCCAGACGGACGGCACCAATCGCCTTACGCAATCGAGCCGAATATGCCATGCCTCATCACCCGCCTTACCGTTACCGTTCGGCCATCACAGCTCGACCAGCTTAGTGATGAATGCGCTGATGGCATTGCTCGCGGCCCAGTAATCCGCAGGATTGTTAATCACCACCGCAAAAGACAACGCTCCCCCATGCGTACGGGACACATTGCCGGCCATCGAGGTGACCGTATCCAAACTACCGGTTTTGACGCGAAGCAAGCCGGCGACATCATCACTGGTGTATCGCTTCCGCGCCGAACCGACCAGACCAGCAACCGATAATCCTTCGGCCGCAGGGGCTCCATCGCCGACCGTCAGGTTACGCTGCTGCACGGCGGCCAATGTGCGCACGGTCAGCTGCGAGCCAGGAGACAGACCCGAGCAGTCGGCCATAGTAAGACCGTTGATGTCGATTTTGAGGTTGCCAAGCACTGTCCGCACCGCTTTGGTGGCGCCTTCCGGGCTGTTGTTCTCCGAGCGTGCCAGTGCGGTGAGTCTGCCAAACTCCTCGGCCAAGGTGTTGTCTGAATGACGCAACATGAACGCCAGGATTTCGGACAACGTTGCGGAGCTTACCGAAGCTATGGGGCTTGCGCCCTGAGGGGCGGCGTGTGCCGCCGGCTCCGCCTCCACGGTGATGCCGTGCTGTTGCAGCAGACCGGAGAACGTCGCGGCGACGTCCGCTGCAGTGTGCTGCGATAGTTCAGGGTATCCGGCCGAGTCATCCGGGTTGGCGGGCGCGGGCATGCTGTCGGAATATTGACGCCCGCCATCGATGGCCATGGATGATACCGATGTGAAATACGTGGTGTATTCGCCGAGCACGCCACCATCGGCGTTGCGCAGGCCCGTGGGTATGCGGGAATCGCCGAATAATGTGTCGTCGTAGTTGACGTGCACCGTGGTGATGCCGCGTTGCGCAAGGGCCGCAGCCGTGGCCTGCGCAAGAGTGTTCAGCCCGGCACGGCCGTTAATATGGTCGGCATCGGAATCGCCGGCAGACAGCAGCATGTCGCCATTGCCTTTGAGCGTCACCGTGTCGCTGCCGGTATCAGATTGGGTAAGAAACACCTGCGTGTCCAACGTGGCGGCCATGTTCAACGTGGATGATGCCGCGAGCGCGGTAAGCGTCTTCATAGTGGATGCGGGTTCGCGCGGCGTGCCTGACTCGTGCTCGGCGGCGACAGTGCCCCGGGCATCCTCGACCACCACCGAAACATCAGAGCCCACGCCTTCAGCCGCCAGCAGCTCGTTCATCACTTCGCCCGCAGCCGCGGCGTCGATAGTCTTGGTAGTGTCAAGGGAGCCGGCGATGGTGCCGCCTTGCTTGGCCGAAACGGGGTCAGCGAAAGTGGGGGCGTCGACCGGTTTGAGGGTGAGCATACCAGGCATGACATCGTACACATCTGCAATGCAGTAGCCCGCGAATAGCGCAATCGTTATCAGCACGGAGATGATTACGGTAATCGTGCGTCGGACGGATCGGCGCGCGCTATGATTCACCGCTCCACGCCGTTGGCGACGTGACATCGCAGTGGACGTCATCAGACTCCCTATCTCACGGGTCGGTTATTTCTGTAGTGATGCGAATGAATCGAGCGTGCTCACGATCGACAGTATTCGCGCCTCCAACAGCTTACCGCCCAGCCATGTCCCAAGCGCCAGAACACCGATGCCGTTGGCTAATGCGACCGGAATAATCACCAGCCAGCCGGCGATCCCCGCATGGATGACGAGCAGCACGATGGCGGCGATACCCGTGGGCAGCATCAGCAGCATGCTGCCAAGCATATAGACGAACGGGAAGAAGCCCTGAGCCATCGCTCGGCCTTGCGGCGAGGAGAACGGCTTGTCCATTGACGCCACGGGATACATGAGCACACAGGAGGTTATCTCAGCCACACCAAGACCGCTGAAGCCCACACCTAGGCCCACGGCAAGGAAGAACAACCCGATGATGAGATCGTCCGGCTGAGCCCAGCGCCCAGCAGTCACGCCGACTATCACTACGCAGCCCACATACAGCAATGCCATGTAGACGACCATGATGCCGACATAGACTCGCACTCGGCCGAGCCTATCGGCCCAACCACGCACACCAGCGATGACCTCCATGGTGAAACCGCGGCCATCGTAGGCAAGACCATTGCTTTCCACAATGGACATGAGCCATCCGCACCAAATCATCGACTGCCAGACGATTGCGTGTATACCGTGCGCCTGGAAGGCAAAGATAATTATGAACAGCACCGGCGCGGCGAAGATCATGACCTGACGTGGGTCCCGCTTCAAGTAGGTGAGCACGCGTGCGGAAATCGCGCCGGACGTGGAATCGGGCATCCATGAGAATGCGCCGACGCCTTTCACGGTTGCGCTCTGCCCAGCGACTCCAACCGTCAGGCGTTCACGACGCAGGCACCATGTGCACACAGCGAAGCACACAACCCATGCAACCACCAATATGGCGATGCGCGCGAGCGCTGGCAACCATGCACCGGACAGCACATCGAACGGCAATTGGAATACCGCGCCGAACGGGGTCCATGCCATGACCGCCGCGGTGGCGCTCCATGCGGATGGATCAAGCCCGAACGCGATGCCGGAATTAACCAGAATATTCGGCAGCTGGCAAATCACCACGAACAGGAGAACAATCACAATATAGAATGTGCTTTTGCCTCGTTTGCTGGTCACCAGTGTGGTAGATAAGGCGATCAGCATTTTGGAAATGCTCATCATTGTGATGACGGCGAGCGGTGCGGCAACGAGCTCGGCGATCACCACTGCCGGGCCCATGGCACGGTAAGCCAGCGACCAGAGCATCAAGGAAATCACACCTGTGATGGCGGGGAGCCCGGATAAGCCAGAAAGCAGCAGGCCGAATTGCAAATTGCGATCTGCAATACCGTAGAGTGCGAATTTGCGCGGGCTCATGGTGGACCCTTCGCCCAACATCATGAGCTGAATCAAACCGATGAATACGGTGATTGTCGCACCGACCAGCACGGCGACCATGTTGACGATGCCGCCCGGCCCGAGAATGTTGAGCGGATAGCCGTCCGAGTCCATGGTGGAAGGCGGGAGCATACCGACGAACCATGCGAGTATACCGGTCCCGATAATGGTGCCAGCGGCGAATATTGCGGAAAGAACGTAGGCAACCGTCTGCCATACCGATTTGCGCAGCGCCGCGAGGGTGAGCGCCCAACGCAGTCGGACCAGAGTGATTGCGGTACTCATTACCGGGCCTCGTTGTCTGCATTGTCCGCATTGCTTGCGCTACTCGAGCCGCCGACAATATCAGGATGAGGCTGAACTGTCTCCTGAGTGAAGGACTGAAGCGGGGTTGATTGGACGAGTTGCGATGCTGATTGCGTGGACGCAACAGGCTGCGCTGCCGGCTGATTGGGCTGTACTGCCGGCTGACCATCATGCGATAGACCACCATCGAGCCATGCGAGATGTGCCGCTTCATGGCGTCCACCAACCAACTGCAGGAAGCGGTCTTCAAGCTCTTCGCCGGAGGCAACCTCGTCCACCGTGCCGGCCGCGCACACCATGCCGTTGTTAATCACAGCCACATGCGTGCACATCTTCTCGACCAGTGTCATCACATGCGAGGAAATGATAACCGTGCCGCCGGTTTGCGCATATTCGACCAGGATGTCTTTGAGGTTGGCGCTAGATACCGGGTCCACGGACTCGAACGGCTCATCCAACACCAGAATGCGTGGGCTGTGAATCATCGCGGAGGCCAAGCAGATTTTCTTGGTCATGCCGGCCGAATAATCGGCGACCATGGTGTTGGCGGCCTGGGCCAAATCGAAAGCATTCAGGAGATCTTTCGCGCGGCGAGTGGTCTCCTCACGGCTCATGCCGCGTAGCATGCCGGAGTAGATGAGCAGCTGCAGGCCGGTGAGACGATCGAATATCTGATCGGGTTGCGGCATTACGCCGATCATGCGTTTGGCGGTGTTGACATCGCTCCACACGTCGTGGCCCAGAATCATGGCGGTGCCAGCGTCCGGCACCAACAGACCGGTCACCATGTTAAGCGTGGTGGTTTTTCCGGCACCGTTCGGGCCTACAAGCCCGTAGAACGAACCAATTGGGATGTCGAGCGCAAGCCCGTTGACTGCGATCTTCTGGTCGAAACGTTTAAATAGGCCACGAATCGACACCGCGGCAGTCGGATTCGGCGGCCATGCCTGCGGTTGTGGCTGTTGCGGCATCATCGGCGGCTGAGCAGGTGCGTCTCCAGGCCTCATCGCAGATTGAAATTCGGCATTCCCCTGGATATTGTCTAAGTTCATACGCCCACTCTACTCCTTCAGCAGAGCAAAGCCCCCAGTAAATCGATATTTTGCCCTATTGACGAACCTTCAATGAAACAAAACCACAAGTCAATCAAGCTTTTGCTCCGCTGACAAACTTTCAGTGAGGTAATTCTGCGAGCCACCCAAGATTTTGCCCCGCTGACAGCCTCCCAGCGAAGCAAAATCTCCAGTCAATCGATGTCTTGCCCCACTGACAAGCCCTCAACGAAGCAAAACCACGGGTTACTAGTCGAATCACCCCGCTGACGGCCTCCCAGCGAAGCATATTGCCGAATAACTCGATGTTTTGCCCCGCTGAGACCCAACTAGCGAAGCAAAATCTCCAGTTAGTCGACGCCTTGTCCCACTAACAAGCCCTCAACAAAACAAAACGTTGGGCAACTGGTTGATTTGCTCCGCTGGAACTCATCAGCCTTTATGCGCGATGGGCTTCCACTGGACCTTGGCGAAGATGGCCTGGAATGAAATCGGCACATAGCTCAACATGTAAATAGGGAAGCTCAACACGTAGGCGAGCAACTCCTTGTTGGAGGCACCAATCTGATCGCGCTCAACGATGATGGTCAAGGCGGCCAGCGCCATCAGACCAAGCACCGACGTGACGATACCGTTCGACCAGCCAAGCAACGATTGCAGCTGGCTCGGCCAGCTCACAAAGCCAAAGGCGGCAAACAGCACACCCATAATGACGCGAATCACGCCCAGCACGGTGAACGGGCACAACATCAAAGTGAAATCAATGCAGGAGAAATCGCGTTCTCGCACCGCTCGCTTGAGCAGGGCCGGACCGTAATAGCGGAACACCTGCAGGAATCCCTTACTCCAACGCAGTCGTTGACGCCAGCTCTGCGCAAAGGTGACAGGCTGCTCGTCGTACAGAATTGCGTTGCCGCAGTAGCCGATACGGTCGCCATGCAGAATCGAATCCATGGTGAATTCGAGATCCTCAGTAAGCAGATGGAACTTCCATCCACGATTGCGCTTCATCACGTCACGGGAGAACATGAATCCGGTACCGCCCACGTGGCAAGAGGATCCCAGAATCATGCGCGAGTTGGACAGGAATCGCGATTCACGGATGAACCACAACGCCGAGCCAGAGGAAACCCAGTTATCAGCCAAATTCACCGAGTTGCGGTAGCTGGTCAGGATCCTGAAGCCCGAGCAGAACGCCTTGTTCATTTCCTCGAAGTAATGCTTGTCAAGCTTGTTGTCGGCATCGAACACAAAGTAGGCCTCATAGTCATCTGCCGCGCCGGTATCGAGCATATGGTTCAGCAGATAGGTCAATGCATATCCCTTGCCAACCAGCTCAAGGTTATGCCGCTCAATCACATGGCATCCACGGGCACGCACCACTTCAGCGGTGTTGTCGGTGCAGTTATCCGCCACCAACCAGATATCAATGAGGCCGGTGGGATAGGTCTGCGCCTGAATCGAGTCGATGAGATTGCCGATGACGTTCTCCTCGTTGCGCGCGGAGATCAGCACGGCATAACGGTTGGTCATGGGCGCGTCGGGGAAACGCACGGGCTTGGCAAACAGGGACATCACAATGCACAGTCCCTGATACACCATGCCCGCTCCACCGACGATCACCAATAGGATGTCGAGCACAGTAAGCAATGTCATCAGCGCCACCCCGCTCTCGGGTTGTCCGATACGGACGTATTGTCTGACGATGATTCAGGTTGTACAGCATCGGACGCGGCTGCCTCATCATCAGTGGAAGTGTGACGCTGAGGAATGGCGGAGGTATACGGCTCATCGTCATCATCTTCCGCAGCGGTACCGCGCAATCCCTTGCGGGCATTGGCCGAAAGCACACGCTTCGGGATAGCCACCGTGGCGGAATCTTCGCCATCGTCTTCACTTCCCCCGTGCTCCGGAATCGCGTAGATCTGCTCCTGCAGCAAACGCAGTTCCTCGCCCATCGGCACCCGACTCGTCGACCCCTTGGCAGCACGCGGCATATGCTCGCCCAGTGGCTGCAGCACATGCTCGCCGAAGGCCTCAGATGCCTCGACGATCTTGGACTTCTTCTCCGGTTCGGGATCATTCATCAATGGCGAATCAATCAGGTCATACCGCTTGGTGTAGACGCGGAAGATGGCCTGCAGGGAGGCGGTGACCGGCAAGGCCAGGAAAGCACCGAACGCACCAAACAGCGAACCGAAGGCCAGCACTGCGAGGAAGGCGACCGCGGCATTGATATCCATGGTGCGCTGGGAAATTCTCGGAGAAAGAATCAGGTTCTCAATCTGCTGGTAGACGATGATGAACACCAGCACAGCCACGGCATATGTCCAACCGCGATTGCCCCAAGCGAACAGCACTGGCAGCGCACCGCCGATATAGGTGCCGACTGTGGGGATGAACTGGGAGACCACACCGCAGAAGAGCGCCAGGGGCAGCCAATAGGGCACATGCAGAATTTCCAGAAAAATCGCGGTGCATGCGGCATTGATAAGCGCCAGGATGGAACGGGAAAACAGGAAGGATGAAATCTGGCCTTGGGCCACAGTCCACACCAGCAAGAATCGGCGCTGCGTGCTGGGGGCCAGCCATTGGCAGAAGGAACGGCGCAGCTTGGGGCCGGCGGCGGAAATGTAGTACGTGGTCATCACCACGGTCATGAGATTCAGCAAGAAGGAGAACAGGCCACCCACAGTGCTCATGGCGGTACCGGCAAAGTCGGTAACCCACGAAGTCTGAATGTTGTTGACGATTTCAGTGCCAAGATTGTTGATTTCCGGCATCTTAAACGTGGCGTACTGATCGACGAACTCACGTATCTGCTCGTACATGCCCGGCAGACCTTTGACCATGGCGATCATCTGCTGCACGAACATGTTGCCGAACAAGGTGAACAGAACGCTCACCACCACGGCCACACCCACCAGGCTGACCATCGAGGCCACGCCGCGTTTCCAGCCATGGGCCACCAGCGCCACAACCAACGGTTCGATGGCGAGCGCCACGAACAGCGAGATGATGATGTCCAGCACCAGATAGGAGATGTCGCCCCATGAGCGCCAGCAGAACATGAACACGATAATGGCGATGGCCACATAGAGCAACGCACGACCGAACCATTCCGGAGGCCGGCGCGGATCGCCCTTAGAAGGGAACAGGGTACCAAAATCGATACGGTTCTCGTCTTCAGGACTAGCTGCGGTTTCGGCAGTGCCTACATTATCTGTGTTTCGCGCGCTTTCGCTCATGGCTCCCCATTGTAGCGAGTGGGTTTGAAGCTCGAGTCATCCCTGCGGAGTACACCCGCTTTCCTATTGTTGGGAATATGCTCAACGTTTCGATTATCATCCCCGCGTGGAACGAGTCCGAACGCATCCTCGATTGTCTGTTGAACGCCACACGCCAGACTGTTATGCCGTATGAGGTACTGGTGGTGGATAACCGATCAACGGATGACACCTGCGCAATCGTGGAGCGGTTCATTGCCGAACATCCCGAGGCGCCGGTCAAACTGCTGCACCAGAACGACGAGCAAGGGCTGATTGCCACCCGCAATTTCGGCCTGAACGCCGCCACCGGCGATGTGTTGGGACGTTTTGATGCCGATTGCATGATTCGCCCCGATTGGGTGGAGGTGGTTTCCGGGATTTTCACCGAGGATCCCGGGGCCATGGGCGCCACCGGACCGGTGATGTATTACGATATGCCCTCACGCCACTTCGGCCTGAGGAGCGACAATTCCCTGCGCAAACGCATGTACAAAGCCGACGGCGGCCAGCCGCTGCTGTTCGGCTCGAATATGGCTTTGCGCGCTTCCGCTTGGCATCAGATCGCCAACGAGGTGTGCCGGGACAAAGCCGACGTGATGCATGAGGATATCGATATTTCGCTGCATCTGCTGGGCAAGGATTTGAAAACCGTATATTCGCCGCGCATGATTGCCGCGATGAGCGCTCGACGCATGGATACGTCGCTCAGTTCGTTCCTGAACTATATGCGTCGATTCAAGAACACGTTCGATGCGCATCCACAGCATTGGCGCAAGCATAAGCCGGAAATTCTCTTCACCGCCATGTATCCAGCAATGCATCTGTTCTATCCGGTATGGCAGAAAGTGCTGGACACTGCAGACATCAATCCGGCTGAGGCAGCGTGGATCAACGAGCAGATGGAACTGGCCGAGACCGAAGGCAAGCAGCTCTACGCCGAGACGCCTACTGACGAGGTCTATGACGAGCGCCACGAGAAATAAGTGGGCATATAGCGTTGCCCTCGCTGGCGGGGCTGTCAGCAAAGCTGACTGGGGGTGGCTACGGGAATACCGCGACCACCCCCAGTCCGTCTCCGACGGACAGCGCCGCCAGCGGGGGCAACGCTATTGAGCAGATCACATCAGCGAGGTGTAGATCTTCAGGATGTCCTCTTCGGTGGCCTGACGCGGGTTGCCCGGCGTGCACACGTCGTTGAAGGCATCGTGGGCCAGCGGAGCCAGATCGGCCTCGGTGGCACCGACCTCGGAGATCGTGGTCGGGTTCTTCAGATCCACGGTGAGCTTGTGGACGGCCTGCACGGCCTCCTCACGCACCTTCTCCAGATCGCCGGTGTAGGCATCCTCAACGCCGAAGGCATCGGCGATGTCGCGGTACTTCTCACCAGTGAAGTCCTTGTTGTATTCCATGACCGGAGCCAGCAGAATACCGTTGGCCACACCGTGGGCCACGCCCAGACGACCGCCCAGCGGGTGGGCCATGCCGTGCACCAGACCGAGGCCGACGTTGGAGTAAGCCATACCGGTGATGTAGGAGGCGTAGGCCATCTGCTCGCCGGCCGGGATATCGCCATCGGCGGACTTGGCCAGGTTCTTGGCAATCATGCGGATGGTCTGCATGGACAGGCAGTCAGACAGGCTCCAAGCACCCGGGGTGATGTAGCCCTCGATGGCGTGGGTCAGGGCATCCAGACCGGTGGCCACCTTCAGGCCGCGCGGCATGGAGTCGGTCAGATCCGGGTCCACAAAAGCGACAATCGGGATGTCATGCGGGTCGACGGCCACGAACTTACGCTTGTTGGCGGTATCGGTGACCACATAGTTGATGGTGGTCTCGGAGGCGGTGCCAGCGGTGGTGGGCACGCCGAAGATCGGGACGGACGGGTTCTTGGTGTCGGCCACGCCCTCGAGGGAGAGCACATCGGCGAACTCCGGGTTGGCGGTGATGATGCCGATGCCCTTGCAGGTATCCTGCGGGGAACCGCCGCCCAGACCAATCAGGAAGTCGGCGCCGGATTCGGCGAACTTGGCCACGCCATCCTTGATGCACTCGACCGGCGGGTTCGGCTTGACGTTGGAGAACACCTCATAGGGCAGGCCGGCCTCGTCCAAAACCTTGGTGACCTTCTCCGCCGTGCCGGTCTCCAAAAGCACCGGGTCGGTGACGATGAACGCCTTCGTGAAGCCATGCTGCTTGGCAACAGCCGGAATCTCCTTGATGGCGCCGCGACCGAAGTATGCAGTCTGGTTGAAAATCATGCGATAGACCATAAGTGCTCTCCTTTTGAGCTCGTTCATTAACCGATGAGCCACTCTGTCATTGAGCGGTTCAACGGTTCCCCAGTGTACTCCGAATGTTAACGTTAACCTGAAAACACGCTGAAAAAACAATGCTGAAAATAATGGCAAAAACGGCGAAATTCCGCGCTTATTGAGATTCTGTCTCAATAAGTCGCAGCGATAAGAAATGAGGGAGTCCGGCATACGGGGCACACCTGACCAATTCCATCAGCCGAACGCGAACGGGGTCATCAGATGACTCGCTCACCGTTTTCCACTTCTAGAAGAGGACTAAGATACGTCGCAGTTGGGGCGATCACAGGTAGTGGAATGAGGTAGATAATGGCAAACGGCAAGGCTATGACGGTCGGCGAGATGGCATCCCTATTTCTCGATCCCGCCACCCCTGTTCGCATCGACGCTTTCGATGGCTCTCATTTCGGACCGGCAGACGCCGATCTGAAAGTCAACGTCGCCACCCCGAATTGCATGTATCAGCTGCTCGCTCATCCGAACGAAATCGGTATTGTGCGCGCGTATATTCTGGGCGATTTTGACGTGGAAGGCATCGACTATGCCGATCCGTACCCTGCCATGCGCAAGCTGATTTCCCTGTCCAAGTACGTCAAGCCGCTCACTCCTGCTTCCATCGCCCGCGTATCCGCAGGAATACTCAGCCATGGCTTCAAGAAGCCGCCGGTGCCTTCCACCGAGGGACCGAGCAAGTTCGCCCGCATTAAGCGCGGCCTGATGCCACATACCGAAAAGGCCGATTCGGAAACCGTCAGCTTCCATTACGACATGTCTAACGAGTTCTATGCCGACTTCCTAGGTCCGTCCATGACCTACACCTGCGCGGTGTTCGACAACGAGCATATGAGCCTTGAAGACGCACAGGCCAACAAGCTGCGCCTGATTCTCGACAAGCTGGATCTGAAGCCAGGCGAACGACTGCTCGATATCGGCTGCGGATGGGGTTCGATGGTCATCACCGCAGCCCGCCGCGGCATCAAGGCGCTGGGCGTCACGCTGTCCAAGGAACAGGCCGCATACGCCAACGAGTGGATCGCCCGTGAGGGATTGCAGGATCTGGCCGAGGTACGCGTGCAGGATTATCGCGAGGTGCCTGAGCATGACTTCGATGGCATCTGCTCAATCGGCATGATGGAACACGTGGGCGTCAAGAACTACCAAAGCTACTTCGAGGAGATGTTCCGCCTGCTGAAGCCGATGGGCCGCTTGGTGAACCACCAGATCACCATCAGCCATGACAAGCCACACGGCAAGCCCGGCACCGACGAATTCCTCGATCGCTACATCTTCCCGGATGGCGACCTCGGCGCGCCCGGCTTCATCGAATCATGCATTCATGACGCCGGTTTCAACGTGGTGCACCAGGAGAACCTGCGTCAGCATTACGCGCTCACCCTGCATCACTGGAACCAGAATCTCTCCGAGCACTGGGATGACGCGGTCAAGCAGGTCGGATTCGAGCGTGCCAAGGTGTGGGGCATGTATATGGCCGCCTGCGCCCTGAACTTCGAGCTCGACGGCATTCAAATTCACCAGTTCCTGGCCGCCAAGCCAGACCGTGTGGGCCACCCGGACGGCAAGTGGTATCCGTTGCGCCAATGGTGGCAGGCCTGACACCCCTCGCAACAACGAAAAGCCCCGCATCATGCGGGGCTTTCCTGTGGTGGCTCCGAGCGGCATCGATCCGCTGACCTAGCGATTTTCAGTCGCTCGCTCTACCAACTGAGCTACAGAGCCAGTGAACAGTCGAAAGCCCGGACAAAACCGGGCTTCATAACCATTCCAGCGACCCCGGCCGGACTTGAACCGGTGACCTCCGCCGTGACAGGGCGGCGCTCTAACCAACTGAGCTACGGGGCCATGTTGTTTCTGCCATGCAACAGACAACAGATGTATATCTTATATGAAATTAGCAACCTCGCAAACCACGGCGTGTTTCGCGATATTGCAGCGTTTCCGGCACTTGGCATATTCGTTGTGAATACCTGTAATTTCGCGACCCGCACTGACCGGCACCGCCGATTGCAGATATCCTCTAGGTAACTGGCTTGCTATGGTGAGTGATGCAACATATCAGCGACCCAAATGAATAGCAACACCATGAGCGAGACGCGCAACGTTACTCCAGGCAGCTCCAACCATTCCGAGGAACATATGACAGACCCGACAACTACCCCCACGACTGCCGGTGCGGCCAACGCCACCACCGATAATGCGAGCGCCACGCATCCACACCCATTGCACAAAGTGCTCTCCTTCGTGCGACGCTCCGGAAGGCTTGACGACCGCCTGCAGCGCGCATGGGACAACTATGCCGACACGTATCTGCTCGATATCACCACTGGCAATCTACTGGACGTACGCGAAGGCGTGACGCTCAACCGCAATTTCGTCGCACAGCATTGGGGCAACGACAACCCGCTCATTGTGGAAATCGGCACCGGCCAGGGCGAGAATGTGGTCGCCGCAGCGGCGGCCCACCCCGAAACGAACTTCCTGGCGCTCGAAGTTTACGACCCCGGCGTGGCCCACACGTTGCTGCTGGCGGGCAAGCAAGGGCTGCCCAACATCCGAGTGGCACAGGTCAACGCACCTGAACTGTTTAAGGTCACCGAGCCCGGCACTGTGGCTGAGGTATGGACGTTCTTCCCCGATCCGTGGCCCAAGAAGAAGCACCATAAACGCCGTATCGTTCAGGTTGGCATGTCGGACGACATCCACCGCGCACTGGTCGAAAACGGGCTGTGGCGCATCGCCACCGATATCGAGGATTACGCCTTGCATGTGCACGAGGTGATGGATCATCTTGATGGCTGGACTAACTTGGGAGGCGTCACCGTCAGTCTTCCTGTGGAGCACGTGGGCAAGGGCAACGCAGACATGGCCGCCGATATGCCGCACGCTGACTTCAAGGAATCCGAACGGTTCGAGGACCGTGTGCTCACCAACTTCGAGAAGAAGGGACTGGCAGCCGGCCGAGTGATTCACGATTTCACGTATCAGGCAGTACCGGTCTCCCGATAAGCGGGCATCTGCGGCACGTCCGACACACGGGCGTGTCGCGGATTTGCATAAAACCGATTCCTTCATTAAAGTAGCTCAAGTTGTTCGCCCCCATCGTCTAACGGTTAGGACACCAGACTTTCAATCTGACAACGAGAGTTCGACTCTCTCTGGGGGTACCGCATAGAAGAGCCTTGGAAACGTTGAGATTCCAAGGCTCTTCGCATATTCATCGTGCTAGACGCCACCGTTTTGCAAGGTTTTTGCAAGGCGTTCTACTCGTTGCTATCGCCTTCGGTGTCCAACGCCTCGCCGTATTCGTCCAGATCGGAGTCGTACAGGTCGGCGTATGTCTCCATCGTCTGCGTGAACGTATGGTGTCCGGCTATCCGCTGCACTAGTTTCGGGTTGACACCGGCATGGATAGCCAGACTCACCGCCGTATGCCGTAGATCATGCGGGGTCATGTAGTCGGGTACGCCCTCGGTCTTCTCGACGGACACGGTGAGCCAGCCGGTGCGACTGTCGGGATGACGCATGTAGTCGTCCTTGGTCAGATTGGCTGGATTGGATACAATGCATTAGACAGTCCGATGAGGGACGAATGACATGAGATCTGAGGCCGACGATGGCCGGCCCGAAACATCCCCGGATACCAGAGCCCGAAGGAATTCACCGAACAAGGACTCGTCCTCTAAAAACTGTCCAACACACCGTTGCCAATCCATCGCCGCCCGCAGGTTCAGGCACGGAAACAACGCCGCCGGCCGCCACTCCGGCACGATGCAACCCGTCGATGCCGAGGACGCCGACGCGGATGCCGTCGAAACCGCGGATCCGGTTCCCGGCGGACAATCCGAGGTCTGACCGAAGCGACAGGGACCGCTCTCCGCCGCGATGATTCTTCCGGCCGGACGACAATCCGACCGGAACCCCGACGGCTCTCTTCCTTCTTCTCTCCCCGGCGGGCATGGCAACGGCCCTGCGCCAACGGTTCAAACCGTTAACGCAGGGCCGTTCCCTCGCTGCTCGGACTATTTACTGCTTGTCGGTTTCCTCGGAGGCGAGTCGTTCTTCGAGCTGTTCGACGATGTGGTCGTGCATGTTCTCGTCGATCTTGACGGCCAGGAGGAAGACGACGAGGCTGGCGACGATACCGGCGAGCGGCAGGTAGTAGGCGCAGGTCTTGAATGTGCGAATGTTCGCGGCGGTCATGTCGGCGGCGGTGGTGTTGCCGACCATTCCGGCGGCGACGACCACGAAGCCCACGATGCCATTGGACAGGGCGCCAGCGATCTTGTCGAGCATCGGGCGCACGGAGAGGGTGACGGCCTCGTTGCGCTTGCCGGTCTTGAGCTGTCCGTATTCGATGGAGTCGGTCATGCTCAGGATGGCGGTCATCTGGATGGTCTGCGCGGGAAGGTAGAAGAGGACGAGCGCGACGATGACGACGGGCAGGTTCATGGGCGCAATGATGAACAGCGTGTAGCCGGCGATCATGAGCGCCATGCCGGCGGTGTACAGCCAGCGGCGCGGGATGCGGCGGTTGAGCACCGGGTAGAGGGGCGTGGTGACCAGTCCGGTGATGACCGGGATGACGCCGGCGATGGAGAAGCTGTCCGGGGCGCCGAGCACGTATTTGAACTGGTAGAAGAGCACGCCGGTGGTGGCGACGTTGGCCACGGAGTACAGCAGGTAGCTCAGGGCGACCCACAGGAGCTGGTCGTTCTGGGCGATGGCCTTGAACGCCTCGATGGGGTTGCCGTTGGCCTCGGCCTTGGCGCGCAGCTCGCCCTGGTTCTCTCGGGTGCCGAACGCGACGCTCCACGCGGTGAGCAAGCCGAGCACGGCGATGATGATGGCGAACGCCGCCCAGCCGGTGCGGCCCTGCTCCCACTGGCCGGTGAACTTCCAGGTGAACCAGCTGACGACGGGCACGACGATGACGGTAACGCCGTTGTAGCCGATGGATCCGGTGAACGCGCCGAGCGCGGTGTACGTGCTGCGCTCGTGCGAGTCGGAGGAAATCGCGGGGATCATGCCCCAGTACGAGATGTCGCGCAGCGAGTAGATCACGTCGAGCAGGATGAACACGATGACGAACAGGACCATGAACACGCCGGTGTTCACGTCCACGAGGCCGAACAGGCCGGTGAACACCATGATCAGCAGGATGCCGGGCACGATGCCGCCGATGAACTGCCAGGGACGGAACCGGCCCCATCGGGTGTTCGTGTTGTCCACGAGGTTGCCAAGCAGCGGGTCGAGGAAGATCTCCGCGATGCGGATGACCACTATGAGTCCGGTGATCACCGCGATGAGGCGCGCGGCCAGCGTCTTGTCCACATCGATGAACAGCGCGGTGGTCACGAACGTGATGAAGAACGTGCTCATCGTGTTGTAGAACGCGGCCTGACCCAGGTTGCCGAATGCGTATGCGATCTTCTGCCCCATGTTTCCTGAAGGCGTGGCATGCGGCTGTTCCGACGTCGCCATGCGCTGTGTGGTGGATCCGCTCATGGTGTGGTGGCCTCCTTGCGACCTATAAAGAATCCGTGCGCGGGAACCGCTCCAATCCCGCAAAGCGTCAGTATAGAACTTTCTTGAAGAAGTAAAAAAATTTACCGCGTGTCGCAAATCATGCCAACGTTTTGCAACCAGCACTCCGTGTGGATGAGTAAGGTTTGAAGCTTGCTTGATGTGCTTGGATCTTAAGAAATCCAGGTATTTTGCATGTCGTAGGCCTTATGCCGCGAGATGCTGGAAAGTATTTGCGCAATCAAGTAAAAATATTTATCCTTGTTATACAAGGAACCCGATTCAACGAGGTTCCCTCACTGCGGCGGCAACGACGCGACGCAATCCGATGCGAAAGCGAGGACATCATGAACACAACCGACGATCAGCTGAAGAACGGCGATCCGATCGTCTCACCGTCCATGCCGACGACGGCATGGCTCACGGACCCGCGCGTGTACGCGGTCCACCGGCTCGACGCCCATTCCGATCATGCGTGCTGGTCGCACGCCCCCGTCAACGGCGAGGGTTCTGATCTCGGGCAGAGCCTTGACGGCGAATGGCGGGTCCGCGTCGAGACGGCGCCGACGGGCCGTTTCCCCGATGGGACGAGCGACGGGCCGGACTGGATCAGCGACGTGTCGCCTCTGTTCGCCGCGTCCGACTTCGACGATTCGTCGTTCTCCCGCGTGCAGGTGCCCTCGCATCTGGAGACTGCGGGGCTGCTTGCCCCGCAGTACGTGAACGTGCAGTACCCATGGGACGGACATGAGGACCCGGAGGCCCCGGCCATCCCCGAGCACGGCCATGTGGCGGTCTACCGTCGCGAGTTCGACGCGGATGGCGAAGTCGCCCAGGCCGTGCGCGAGGGGCGCCCGGTGACGCTTACCTTCCAGGGCGCAGCCACAGCCATCTACGTGTGGCTCAACGGCTCGTTCGTTGGCTACGCCGAGGACTCCTTCACGCCCAGCGAGTTCGACGTGACGGACGCTATCAAGATGGAAGGCAACGTGCTGGCGGTCGCCTGCTACGAGTATTCGAGCGCGAGCTGGTTGGAGGATCAGGACTTCTGGCGGCTGCACGGCCTGTTCCGCTCCGTCGAACTCAACGCGAGGCCTTCCGCCCATGTCGCCGACATCCACGCCGACACCGATTGGGACCCCACCACATCTCGCGGATCGCTCTCACTGGACATACTAGTCGACGGCACACCGAACGCCGCGACGGCCGACCTCGTGCTGCGCGATAAGAACGGCACGACCGTCTGGCACACCTCCACCGAAGCGACAGGAACACTGCACGCCGAGGCCGAGATCGACGACGCGTCGCCATGGAGCGCGGAGCGACCCGACCTGTACACCCTGTCCGTCGCCCTGCTCGACGCGGACGGCAGGATCCTGGAAATCGCGCGCACCCGCATCGGCTTCCGCCGCGTGTCCATCGAGGACGGCATCCTCAAGCTCAACGGCAAGCGCCTCGTGTTCCGCGGCGTCAACCGCCACGAGTTCGACTGCCGGCGCGGCCGAGCCATCACCGAAGAGGACATGCTGTGGGACATCCGCTTCATGAAGCGCCACAACATCAACGCGGTGCGCACCTCGCACTATCCGAACCAGTCACGCTGGTACGAACTGTGCGACGAATACGGCATCTACCTGATCGACGAGACCAACCTGGAAACCCACGGCAGCTGGAACAGCCCCGGCGACATCCCCGTGGGAACCTCCGTCCCCGGCGACGACGAAGCCTGGCTCGGCGCATGCATCGACCGACTCGACAGCATGATCATGCGCGACCGCAACCATCCCAGCGTGCTCATCTGGTCGCTGGGCAACGAATCCTATGCGGGCGAAGTCCTCAAGGCCATGAGCGCGCACGCGCACCGGCTTGATCCGGGTCGTCCCGTCCACTACGAAGGCGTCAACTGGAACCACGCCTACGACGAGATCAGCGATTTCGAGAGCCGTATGTACGCCAAGCCGGCCGAGATCCGAGACTGGCTCGAACACGGCGACGAACGAGGCGAGGCGAGCAAGCCGTTCGTCAGCTGCGAGTACATGCATGCCATGGGCAACTCATGCGGCGGCCTGAGCGAGTTCATCGACCTCGAACGGTACGAGCGCTACTCCGGCGGATTCATCTGGGACTACATCGACCAAGGGCTCGTCCAGCGTCTGCCCGACGGATGCGAACGCCTCAGCGTCGGCGGAGACTGGGGCGACCGGCCGACCGACTACGAATTCGTGGGCAACGGCATCGTATTCGCCGACCGCACCCCCAGCCCCAAGGCGCAGGAGGTCAAGCAGCTGTATTCGCCGATCAAGCTCACCCCCGACGGGCACGGCGTGACCATCGAGAACCGCAACCTGTTCGCCAGCACCGACGGCTATGTATTCGCCGCACGGCTCCTCGAAGACGGACGCGAGATTTGGCATGCCGACTACCGTTTCGACGTGGCCGCAGGAGATACCCAACACCATGACATCGCCTTCCCGGACATCGACTCCGACGAGGGCACGCGCGAGGTCACCTATGAGGTCGATCTCCTGCTCGCAGAGGCCACCGCGTGGGCACCCGCCGGCTACGAACTCGCCTTCGGACAACTCACCGACACCCTCAACCCCGCAGGGGACATCACCGGGAACGACCAAGACGACGGCCGCGCGACGGTCACTCTCAGCCGATGGAACGCCGGCATCCGCCGCGACGACGAGGAAATCCTCATGTCACGCACCCAGGGAGGCATCGTCTCCTGGAAGCGCAACGGGCGGGAAATGGTCATCCGCCGTCCCGAGATCGTCACCTTCCGTCCGCTGACCGACAACGACCGCGGCAATCGCTCCGGATACGACCGGGCCGCATGGTTCGCGGCCGGCCGTTATGCCGTCGTGACCGATACGAGCATCACGCAATCCGACGATGGCGGACTCACGGCCGCATACCGGTACGAACTCGCCGACCCGGATCACACGCCGGTGTCAGTCACCTACCGCGTCACGCCCGGCATGCGCATGCAACTGACCGTCGAATACCCCGGCAACGCCGCAGGAGCGGCCAGCCTGCCCGCATTCGGCATCGAATGGGAGCTGCCAGGCGAATACCAGCACCTGCGCTACTACGGTACCGGCCCCGAGGAGACCTATCGCGACCGCAAGCAGGGCGGCAAGCTCGGCATCTGGGACACCACCTCAGAGGCGAGCACGGCACCGTATCTCATGGTGCAGGAAACCGGCAGCCATGAGGACGTCCGCTGGCTCGAAGCCACCGACATCCAAGGCCACGGATTGCGCGTCACCCAACGCGGCGACCGCCACTTCACGGCGAGCCTGCTGCCCTGGAACACCTACACGATCGAAGCCGCGCGGCGCCACGAGGACCTGCCCGCGCCGCGCCACAACTATCTGCGCCTGCTCGCGGCCCAGATGGGAGTCGGCGGAGACGACTCCTGGGGAGCCCCCGTCCACACGGCCTACCAGCTGCCCGCTGACAGGCCGCTCACCCTCGACGTGAACCTCGAACTCATCTGACCGGCAACGGGCGGCGGCATGCACCATCATGCCGCCGCCCGTACCCGTATATATTCATATTCCCCAAACACAACAACGACATCAACCAGGTGCCAACCCACTGCATCACGCAGGGCATCGGCACGGTGCTCAAGGCCCGCCACCTCGTGCTGCTCGCATTCGGCGCGGGCAAGGCCGAGGCCAGTGCCGTCCGTCTTCGTCAATTCATCATGGCCGAGGGGACGAAACTGGCTCGCGGCACCAGCTCGGTCGTCAGCAGAATGTGCCGTCGCACCCGACGCTCATGCTTCAACCCATCGATCAGGGTGGAGAATGCCATGCGCGCCAACTCCCTTTGATCGATTGCATATGAGCTCAGCGACGGTGACGTGTACCGAGCAATCGACTGGTTGTTCACGCTTACCACGGCCAACTCGTCAGGAACCGCCACGCGTAGCGCATTCAATGCTTGCAATGCCCCCACTGCGAGCACGTCAGCCGCCACGATCAGGCCGTCGGGCATGGTGCCTGTCCCGCGATGGTCAGAAACCAATTGCTCCGCGAGACGATAGCCGTTCTCCACGGTGAACGTGCCGGACGAATACACCAGCCCGTCCGTTTCCAATCTCAAGTGAGTAGCCCACTGACGGAACGACAGCTCGCGGATATCCTCCGGATAATCATGCGTACCCATGATGCTGCCTACGCCGCCAAGAAACGCGACACGCTTGCGGCCCGTCGCGATCATTGCATCCAGAGCGTCCAGCATCGTCTGCGACAGATCGGGTCGCACCGAATCGAACAGATGAGGCGCCGGATTCGTGTCGATACACACGCCATGAGGCAGCACCGCGTGCAACGCACGTAAATCCGCCTCGGGGAACACCGTGGCACCCACGGTGATGAACCCGTCGAACTCCGATGCGCGCTCCGTCAGCTCATGTATGGAACGGATGGATGCGGGAGGGTCCAATTCCATCGATTCCGCGCACTCCGCAAGGACTTTCCGCAGATCGGCGAAGTACACATCCTGTAGCTCCTCCCCAGACGGAGGCGCATCCAGCACTGCGATCGCAGGGCGGAACACGTTGCGATACCCCAGCTCTTCGCATACACGCAGCACACGCCGCCGCGTCTCCTCCTTGATGGAGAACGACGAGTCGTTCAGCAGACGCGACACCGTGCTCTGCGACACCCCGGCCCGTTCCGCGACTTCCTTGAGCGTGGCCATGACATCCTCCCCGCAAACTTTAGTAAAGGGTTTTACTACAGCATAACCCGAGATTTGCAAGATGCCCCATTGCCCGCTGTCTATTTGGAAGTGCAACGCCCTTGTTTGTCGGTTAATTCTAGCAGTTCGTCGGCGAACGCCTCGGCCGGCGTGCGGTAGCCGAGCACCCACATGGGACGGTTGTTGATCTCGTCCACGATGGCCTGCACGTCGGCGGCCATGGACGGTTCGATGCGGGAGCGTTTGGGCAGGTAGCGGCGGATCACGCCGTTGCGGTTCCCGTCGTACGGGTGTCCATCATGTCGTTCATGTCCATCGGTCCTTTCCATGTGGTTTCCATTTCGGACACCACCCGCCTGCCATGCGCGCAGGCGAAGCGACCGGAGGCGCGGACCGCGACGATCCGGTCCGTAGCGGAGACGGCATGCTGGTTCGCCGTCGCAGCGCAGGCACGGGAGCGGCGCAGGGAACGCAGACGAAGCGCATGGCATGCTGGTGGTGGCCGCAAAACCCCTCGTCAGATTCCGCGCGGCCCACCGCCGCGAGCATGCGAGCGGCCAGACAGCACGGTCATGCGCGCAGCGCATGGCCCGGGGCCGTGTTCCCGCTCCGATAATAATGAATGCAAAAGCACCCTACCCCGGAAGGAGATTGGGGTAGGGTGCCTATCTTTGTCGACGGAAGATACCGACGTTATTCACCGTTTGGAGTATTGGTCACTGAACGGTGAAGCCTTGATCCTTGGCATAATCCTTTAGAGCCTTCTGCCAGTTGTCTGCGGCTGTTCTGAAGGAGGTTTTGCCCGCGAAGAACGATCCCATGTTGTCGTTGTAGACGGATCGTGCGTACGGTTCAAAGGGCAGGAACTCCCATTTGCCGGTGACATCCTTGGCGGCTTGGGAGAAGATCTCGTTGTATTTCTGTCCTCCGAAGAACTCGTTGTCGCTACCGTCGGTGTTCCTGAGCGTGGTCTTGGCGAGGAAGTCCTTCTGGTTGAGGGTCTTGGTGGTGGCGGGGAAGCTGCCGTTGGATACGCGGGCGTCGATGCCTTCGTCGTTGGTGGTGACGTATTCGACGAACTTCTTGGCGGCGTCGAGTTTGCCGTCGGGAATCTTCTTGGCGATGGCCAGTCCGCTACCGCCGTATTCGCCGTTGATGGGCGTTCCGTCGATGGTGGGCAGGAGGGCTACGCGGAATTTGCCGGTGGCTTGGGGCACGCCCTGCAGGAGGTTGTTGGCCATCCATGCGCCGCTGATGAGACTGGCGATGGAGCCGTCGCCCAGTGACTTCATCCAGTCGTCGGTCCAGGTCTTCGTGTGGACGTCGATGAGGTCTTCGTCGCGCATCTTCTGCCAGAGGTCCATGAACCGCTGGGCGCCCTTGTCCTTGGCGATATTGATGGTCAGTTTGTCGTCATTGAGTTTGTAGGCGTGGCCGCCCATGGCCCACATCATCGCGTTGAACAGGCCAGCGTCGCCGGAGTCGGAGGTGATGTAGGAGCCGGTGGCGCGGATCTTCTTCGCGTCTTCGTAGAACTCGTCCCAGGTGGCCGGTGGTTCACTGATGCCGGCCTTGTCGAACACGTCCTTGTCGTAGAAGTAGGCCATGGGACCCGAGTCGGCGGGCATCGCGTACAGGCCGCCGTTGATGTTCACGGAGTTCCATGTGCCGGGGGTGAACGTGTCCTTGAGCTTGGCGGTGTCGTAGACCTTGCTCAGGTCCATGAGCGTGTCCGAATGCACGAACTGCGGGATGGCGAGGTATTCGATCAGGGTGACGTCAGGCAGACCGCTGCCGGCTTGGGCCGCGTTGTTGAGTGCGGTGTAGGTCTCCTCGGTGCTGCCGACGTTGCTCACCTTCACCGTGATGTCGGGATTGGCCTTCATGAAGGATTTGGCGGCGCGATCGATGCTGGCGTCCCACGACCATACCGTCAGTTCGGTCTTGCCCGAGCTTGTGGTCGTGTTGCCGCATCCCGCGAGAGGGATGAGCAGGGCTCCGATGGCAGCCGTGGCTATGACTGCGCGCGTGGTGTTGTTCATGTTGGTCTTCTTTCCGTGCTTGACCGTCTCTGGCCGTAGCAACTATTTTGTTTGGACGTCGAACATGATTATGTACAGAGATGGGAAACTTGTCAAAACACCGGCGTTTTCATATTGTCAGTCCCCTGATGGGTGCTATCCTGAAAGCCGTTCGAGGATGACGCCGGGATGTCTGTCCCGATAATGTGATTCCGCATTTCCGCAATCGTCTCACCCGAGGAGGGCTCCCATGTACGCTAAATCCAATCCCAGCGACGCAAGGGCCAACAACCGCAGACTGTTGTTCCGGCTGCTGTTCCCCGACCGGCAACTGTCGCGCGCCGACCTATGCAAGGAGACGGGGCTCTCGCGCGCCACTGCTACGGACGTGACCGGCGAGATGATCAACGACGGCCTGCTACGTGAACTGGGGTCGAGGAAACGGGATGGCCGTGGCAAGCCGGGCACCTTGCTGGCCATCGATACGGACGTGCTTCGTCTGATATGCATCGATCTGTCGCGCCCGTATATGATGACCGGTGCCGTGATGGATCTGCGGGCCAGAATCGTGGAGCGTCGCGAACGTGTGCTTGATGATGGCGACCGGGTCGATCTCGACGATGTGCTCTCGCTTGTGGGCCAGATGATCCGGCTTGCCGGTTCGGGGCTTGTCGGCATCGGCGTCGCAGTCCCCGGCGTGGTCTCCGGCGCGGGGAGGGTGATCTCCAGTTCCAATCTCGGCTGGGGCGACGTGGAGCTTCGCGACATGCTCGAAGGCGAGTTCTCGCTGCCGGCCCGAGTGGACAACGACGCGAACGCCGCGCTGCTCGCCGACCACTTCCTCGGGCACGGCAATCCCAACTGCCTGCTTGTGCAGATCACCCGGGGCATCGGCGCGTCGGTGCTGCTGAACGACGAGTTCGTGGATGGCGACGACCATGCGGCCGGCGAGATCGGCCATGTTGTGATCGACCCGAACGGTCCGGCATGCACATGCGGCAAGCGCGGCTGCCTGGAGACCTATGTCTCCGCCATCGCGTTGCGCGACCGCATTCGCCGGGACCCGAATCGGCGCGCGGACATCCTGGCCGAAGCTGGTGCGAGGCTCGGCGAAGCTCTGGCTATGCCGGTGAGCCTGCTGAATCTTCATGACATCGCCGTCTACGGACCTCCCGACATCGTCGGCGAGACGCTGCTCAATGCATGCGACGAGACCGTCAACTCCTTGTCGCGGAACGACTACCAGAGCGGTATGCGGGTGCGTCGGTGTGAGCTCGGCGACGACGCCACTCTGCGAGGGCAGGCGGTCTCCGTGCTGCGCGAGATCGTGGGCGGGCGCGGGCTGTACGCGGCGACCACGCAGGTGGACAAGTCCTGCTTTGAGGCGGCCCAGCTGGACGGCTGCTCAAAGCTGCGCTGCTACTAGCAGATCACCGTGCCGCTGATCAAGCCGAGCCTGATAGTCATCACGATGCTGTTGGCGATCTGGGACTTCAACGTGTTCAACCAGATCTGGCTCGTCTCCCAGGGAGGCCCCCGCGAGACGACCGCGACGATCGGCATCTTCACCTATAAGAAGGCGTTCGTGTCGTTCGGCATCGGCACCGGCGCCGCCGCGAGCGTGCTGGTCACGCTCATCCCGCTCGCCCTGACGAGCGTGTACATTTGCTGCCTGCTCAAATCCGGGGAGGACCTGCGACCACGAATAGGGCAACCGCAAACCACGGCGTCGGGACCATCTCCGTACAATGGCCCCGACGCCGCACATGCCATCTCAGGACCGAACGAAACCCAAAACAATCCTTAGCGTCATCCCAAGAAAGGAACCTCCATGAACGGTCAAACATCTCTGCAAGGATGGACCATCATCCCCATGCCGCAAACCATGCAGCATAAAGCGGACATCGCATTGCTGCCAATGTGCGGACGAATCAACGAAGCGCGCGCAGTCGGTGACGATCGGCACATACTTGCCGTGCAGCTCATCGACGACATCCGCGCAGCCACCGGATTGGAATGGGATATCGCCACCGGCGACCGCTGGCCGGGATTCATCACCTTGACGACCTTTGACGAGCCCCATGCACACCCGTCCGGTGCATATACGCTCGATGTCACCCCGGACGGCGTGACCGTAGCGGGAGCGGACTTCGAGGGTGTGCGCAACGGCGTGCAGACTTTGCGTCAACTCATCCGCCAATGCGGCGCCGCCCTGCCCTGCCTGCACATCGAGGACCGACCCGCCTTCGAAACGCGCGGCTACTACCTCGACGCCACCCGCGGGCGCGTCCCCACCCTCGACTGGCTCAAACACTGGGCCGACAAGCTCTGCCTGTACAAATACAACCAGCTCCAGCTCTACATCGAACACACCTTCGCGTTCGACTCGATGAGCGAGACCTGGCGCGGTTCCAGCCCGCTCACCCCGCGCGACATCCTCGAATTCGACGACTACTGCGCCGAACGCGGCATCGAGCTGGTCCCGTCGGTCTCCACGTTCGGACACCTCTACATGGCCCTGCGCACGCAATCCCTGCGCGACCTCGGCGAGTTCCCCGAAACCGCCGACGAGCCGTTCGGGTTCATCGACCGCATGCACCACCACACATTGAACATCGGCGACGACCGCGCCTTCGACCTATCATGCCGGCTTATCGACGACTACCTGCAGCTGTTCCGCTCCGACAAATTCAACATCTGCGCCGACGAGACCTTCGACCTCGGCAAGGGCCGATCCAAGCCCCTCGCCGACCACATCGGCGTCGCGGCCATGTACGCCGACTACGTCACCCGCCTGTGCCGCCACCTCGAAGCCCGGGGCAGGCGGCCGATGATGTGGGGCGACATCGCCCTCGAACACCCCGAGATCCTCGACCGGCTCCCCGAAACCGTCACCCTGCTCAACTGGCAGTACGACCCGCAGGTCACGGACGAGAAGATCCGCACCGTCGCCCAATCCGGCGCCACACAGATTGTCTGCCCGGCCGTATGGTGCTGGAACGCGCTCCTGCCGCGCATCGACGACGCCTGGAACAACATCACCCGCATGGCCCGCTACGGCGCGCAATACCATGCGCAAGGCATGCTCATCACCGACTGGGGCGACTTCGGCCACGTCAACGACCCACGCATGGCCATCCCCGGCATGATCATCGGTGCACAGGAATCATGGAACCCGGGGCGAATCCCGGATGAGGCCGACATGCTCCGCCGTATCTCCCGACTCGAATACCACGACGCCAGCGGTGAACTGCTTGATATTCTTACGCATGCAAGTCATGCGGCCAGTTTCGAATGGAACCACCTGATCACTTGGCTGGAACTTGATGACGGACAAGGCGGAGTCAACACCGGGGTCCTGCAAACCATCCCGGGACTGCTGCCGGAAAACGAACGACCGGACGATGCGATCCGCACCCTCCGGGACGAAAGCCAGGCACCGTCACTTGCGGAATCCCGACGGATGCTGCTCCGCTATCTGGAGCACCGCATCACGCTCGGCGAAACCGCAGATCACCTTCTGCAGGCCAGTGCCCGTCGAATCTCCGCGATCACCGCGACCGCAGGACCGCGGAACGCAGGAAACGCCGCTGCATTCCGCATAGCCGTCGAGGGGCAGCGATTGCTGAACCGGGTTGGCCTCCGGCTTGCGTCCGAGACCGGGATCACTGACACTTTGCAACCGAACACCACGTCTCAACATGACGATGAGGCGAACCTTGCTGAAGCATTGGAGATCTGGATGGAGGCGTATGCGGCGCAATGGAGCACGGTCAGCCGAGACTCCGAACTTCGTCGGCTGCAAGATACGGTGTGGAAGTTAACGGACCATCTGCGCTTCCAATCCGTCTGATGCTGCGATTGTGAGACTTCGACCAATCAGATACTGAAATGCCGTGAGGGACCAGATTCAGATCCCTCACGGCATTTCCTATACGAAGGTGTGTCACGTATCGCGAGGGGCGGTGACGTTTTGTTGGACTTCGTTGTCTGAATGGTCGTTCGCAACGATAGCACGCACGTCCAGGCGACGGGAATGCCGTCGTAGCGGTCGATGACCGGCGGCAGGTACACCTTGCCCGCCGGGATCCCGGACTCGGTGATGTCCGTGACCCACAGCTCGTTCGGGTTCGCGGCGCGGGTTCGGGCGAATCCGGCGTCTGGCACAAGACCGTCATCTGCTGGCTCGTCCTGGTCGCATACCTGTACATCCAATGCGAGAACTATGCGTTCGCCGCTCTGCCGCTCCTCGTGTTCGCCGCCTCGAAGGTGAGGCGCGAGCGCTGATTCCTCGCGGGCCGACGCATCGACGCGGCCCGCGATGGACCAAAATCCAGAATAACCGACATTCGCCGCTGTTCCGTCTTTCGCCCAAGGCGTATTCTCCCCGTGTCTTGAGGTGCATCATGTATTGTCGCGGCTAACTAACCGGCGAAACGCGGCATGTTTCGCATTTTGGGCGAAAAGCCCAAGGCCCATAGGAGGTATTGATGACGTTCGTTGCACGGTCGGTGCGCTATGTGCTCAGAAAACGAGTGCGAACCATAGTGCTCCTCATAGTACTGACCATCATAACGGCGAGTATGCTATCCACGATCGCGGTTTCTCGGGCAGCTCAACAGGCCGCCGGACGAATCGAGAAGGAAGCGGTCGGTGGATTCGTGCTGGCCAGCAACCTGCAGGGCAGCATGCTCACGCCTCGCGGAGGCGGCATGGTGCGTCCCGCCGACGTGCGCCGGATCGCCCAACTGCCCGGGGTCGATTCGTATATGGTCCGTCAGAACGCCACCGCCGATCTCGTGGGGGCGAATGTGGCGAAGGTCCCCGGCGGCGATGATTACGATGCGACCAAGGAGCAGCAGTTCGGCAACGCCGCCAACGTCATAGGCACGAATGATTCGTCGAAACTCAACGTGTTCACGT
>OKVT01000036.1_pt1 | contig 121221 bp, 120 predicted proteins | sample 1606951 | NCBI WGS metagenome assembly OKVT01 (sample SAMN03281019, study PRJEB24777) | human gut metagenome | isolation source: fecal sample PR141 from 1 month old male Chinese infant, vaginal delivered... | place: Singapore | collected 2005-11-08
CGCCAGCCCCGCCCCCATCATCGTTCCCGTCCTTCGCGCCGGACTCGGCATGCTCGACGGCATGACCAAAATGATCCCCACCGCCGAAGTCGGCTTCCTCGGCATGAAGCGCGACGAAGAGCACCCCACCCAGCAGATCACTTACGCCAACCGTCTCCCCGAAGACCTCACCGGCCGTCAGTGCTTCCTCATCGACCCCATGCTCGCCACCGGCGGCACCCTCGTCACCGCCACCCACTACCTCGCCGAGCGCGGCGCCAAAGACGTCACCGCCATCAACATCATCGCCGCCCCCGAAGGCATCCAATACGTCCAAGACCACATCGATCCCTCCATCGCCTTCAAGGTCGTCGTCTGCGCCGTCGATGAAAAACTCAACGAAAAGGCGTACATTGTGCCGGGGCTTGGCGACGCCGGCGACCGCCTCTACGGCGTCATTGATTGATGGAGCGTATACGGCCTTTCCTCAGCGCTCGACGTACGAAATACGCCTTCGGCTTTGAACGGCCGTATCCGCACACATCAACCAATGCCCTCGGTGGGGGATTGACTGGCGGAGCGTCAGCCAATCCCCCACCGAGGGACTCTGAGAGTCGCGGTATCGTCGTGCCGTGACTCTCGGAGTAGTACGACGGCGTATCTTCCGTAATCCTCCGGGCAGATAGAAAGCAGGATAATGCGTATTAGCGTCATTTGCGTCGGCAGGGTCAAAGAGCAGTATCTGCGCGACGCCATCGCCGAATACAGCAAACGGCTCGGCCGCTACTGCAAGCTCGACATCATCGAGGTCGCCGACGAGAAGACCCCCGAACATGCCAGCGAAGGCGTGGAACGGCAGATTCGTGCCAAGGAAGGCGGGCGCATCGCCAAGCACATCCGCCCCGACGCCTATGTGATCGCGCTGGCGATCGACGGCACGATGCTCTCCTCCGAAGGGCTCGCCGCGCACATCAACCAGCTCGGATTGCACGGCGAAAGCCACATACAGCTCATCATCGGCGGCTCAATCGGCCTGGACGACGCGATCCTGCGCCGCGCCGACTACAGGCTCAGCTTCTCGAAGATGACGTTCCCGCATCAGCTGATGCGCGTGATCCTACTGGAGCAGCTGTACCGCGCCTACAAAATCAACGCCGGCGAGCCATACCACAAGTAGGGCGGTGGCGGGCGGCTCACTCCACGGACTTGAGCGAGCTGACCGGATCGATGCGGTCGAGCACCGGATTGGTGAGCAGCTGCACGAGCAGCGCGAACGCCATCGTCGCCGCGGCGGCGATCACATAGCTGTACCAGTGCACGCTCACCTCGAAATACAACGCGGGCATGTTGAGCGCCGCCGTAAGCAGCCCGCCGACCGCGCGCCCGAGCGGCAGACCGACGACAATGCCCATGCCGGCCAGTATCAGCATCTCCTTGTTGACATACCGGTGCACCTCGCGGTCGTAGAAGCCCAGTACCTTCAGCGTGGCCATTTCCCGCACGCGCTCAGACACGTTCGTGTTCGCCAGCGTGAACAGCACGACGAGCGCCAGCCCGCCCGCGAGCGCGATGATGAGCGCCACGACGGCGCTCATCAGGTCGAACGAGAAGCTGCGCTCGAGATCGTCGGTGCTGGTGGCGCTCACGACCGACGGATCGCGTGCGAGCCGATCCGCGTACGCGATGTTCTGGTCGGCGGTTCCGTTCAGTGTGGCGATCACGGCGTTGCGCGTCACCGCCGTCGACACGCCGAATGTTTTCTTGTACAGACTTTCGCTGACATACACGTTCGAGCCGATGAGGTTTCGCGTCACCGCGGAGACCTTCACTTCGCCGTGACGCATACTGCCGTCGCGTAGCGTGACGGTGTCGCCGGCCTTGACGCCGAGCGAGTTCGCCGCGGATTGCGCGACGATTATGCCATCGCCCCCAAGCTGCAGCTTGCCGTGCCCGCCGCTCGCGGACCGCAGCGTAATCATGTCTCCGAGCGCCCCTGCTGAATCATCCGGCACGATCATGAGCTGAATCGTTTCGCCTGCGCCGCCCGCGTCCATCTCGCCGCTGTCGAGCCGCAGATCGAGCGAACGTTCCACGCGCCCGTCCTTGTCGAGCCGAGCGCGCATCGCATCGACGCTGTCGTCGCCGCTGACGACGAGCAGGTCGTAATGGTAGATGTCCTCGTACTGCTTGGGTCCGAGCGTGGCGACGGTGTCGTTGATGGCGAAGCCGCACACAATCAGCGCCGTGCAGCCCGCCACCCCGCCGACAGTCATCAACAGGCGGCTTTTGAAGCGGAATATGTTGCGCGCGGTGACCTTGTTGAGGAAGCTGAGCCGCCGCCACAGCGGGCGGATGCGTTCGAGCAAGATGCGCGCGCCGGCCTTCGGCGCTTTCGGCTGCATGAGTTGAGCCGGGCTTTGCCGCAGAGCCCCGGCGCAGGCGACGACCGTTGCGACGACCACGCCGACGACGAACAGCGCGATGCCTGCCGACCCGTACAGCCAATCGTATTCGAGCTGTATGCCGGGCACCGTGTACAGTCCCTCGATCACCAGCAGCAGGAACGACGGAATGCCGAGGAAGCCGACCATCAGTCCCAGTCCGCCGCCGATTAGGCAGGCGAGCGCGGCGAACAGCACGTATCGCATCGCGATGGCCGCGTTCCCGTAACCGAGCCCGGTGTAGGTGCCAATCAGACCGCGTTCCTCCTCGACCATGCGGGTCATCGCGGTCAGGCTCATCAGCACCGCAACAATCAGGAATACGACCGGGAAGGCGTAGCCGATTGATTCGATTGAGCTGATGTCGGATTTGAGCGAGCTGAAGCCGCCGATTGACGAGCGCGTCTGCACGTACCAGCGGGCTGCGGCGATGTCGTCGACGCGTTGCTGCTGCTTGGCGAACTGACTGTCGGCATCCTTGCGCTTGGCGTCAAGCCGGTCTTGCGCGTCCTTGAGCTGCCGTTCGCCGGTGTCCATCTGCTCTTCGCCGTCGGCTATCTGCTTGAGTCCGTCGCGGATCTGCTGGCGACCGCCGCGCAGCTGCTCGGTTTGCCGCTGCAAGGTGGCCGATTGCGCTTCAAGTTGGGCTATGGTGGCGTTGACCTGGCTCAGCTGGGATTGCAGTTGCGTGAGCTGTGCCGCGGATTCATCGGCTTTGGACCGTGCCTGTGTGGCGAGGTCGCGCGCGGTTTTCGCTGCCTTGCGCAATGGTTCGAGTACCGTCTCGGGCAGACCTTGCGCGCCGGCGACCGCCTGGTCTGCCGCGTCCGCGGCCTGCTCTGCGGCCCGCGCGCCCTGCGCGGCCAGGTCGTTCATCGTCTTCGCGGTGGCGATGCCCTGCTGCAGCTGCGATTGGCCCTGGCGGGCTTGGAGCAGTCCCACGTTGACCTGGTCTTTGCCGTCCTGCAGCTGCTCCGATTGGTCTTCGAGCTGTGTGAGCTGGTCTTCGAGGCTCTGCTTGGTGGTTTTCGCCTGCTCGCGCCGGGTTTTCAGCTCCTCCGTCTGCTCGGTGATCTGCATCTGCGCGTCGTCGAGCTGCCGGTAGGCGTCGGTCTTCGCCTGGTCGAGCTTCTTCTGCGCGGCGTCCACGAGAGTCTGCCGGCGTTCATTCTGCCGCTTGGTCTGCACCGTGGCTTCGATGCGGTCGGCGACATCGCGGACCAGCGTGTCATAGTCGTCGCTGAACGCGTCCTCGTCGGTCGAGCCGCTCACGGTCAGGCTGATAGCGGTGTAGATGTCTCCTGTCACGCCGTCGCTCGGCGCGAAGAACGTGTAGTCGGACGCGAGCGAGTTGCGGAATGCCTTGGCGCCGCTGTATCCGTCCGGATTGCTCAGGTCCTTGGGGTCTATCACCGTGCCGGTGATGGTCAGTTCGGTCGGGAAGCTCGGCGCCGATTGCGATGCATCGGCTTGCTCGTCCGTCGGTTCCGTGCCGTTCGCGCCGCTGTCGGCGGAGTCCGTATCCGAAACGGTCGATGTCGCAGTGCCGGTGTCGACCGGGGTGACGGTCAGCGAGTCGCCGACTGCCATGCCACTGTCGGCGAGGAACTTTTTGGTGACCGCGACCTCGCCAGCCTTGCTCGGAATGCGGCCGTCCTGTAGGTACGGCTGGTCGAGGCCGTTCACGCCGATCTCGTTGATGGTGACGGTTTTGTCGGTGCCCTTGACGTCGGCTTCGACGCTCTGGCTGCGTTCCGGCTGCACGACATCGACTCCGCGGACCTGCTTCAGGGCCGCAACGTCATCATCGGTCAGGCCGTAGGTCGACAGCACCTGGATATCGTGCAACCGTTGCGCGTCGTAGAACCGGTTCGCGGCGCGGAACGTATCACGACAACCGGCGTAGATGCCGGTCATCACCGCCACTCCAAGCAGCGAAATCACGGCGATGGACAGAAACCGTTTCCACCCGTGCAGCCACGAGCGCATCGTATCCTTGACGAACGCCCCCGACAGCGAGCGCCCACGAGACGGCCTGCCGCCCGTATCGGTGTCGGCCGCCAAGTCGTAGATTCCGGGAATCACCTCGGTGGGCACATCGGACGCGGGCGACCACCCGGCAGAATCACCGTCCGCCTTCCGACCTTTGTTCCTATGCGCATGCCGTCCCATCACAGCACCTACCATTCGATGTCGGCGATCGGTGTCGGCGCGGGATTCACATCCTCGCCCACCACCTTGCCGGAGCGGAAGCGGACGACCTTGTGCGCCATCGGAGCGAGCGCGGAGTTGTGGGTGATGATGAGCACCGTCATGTTCTCGTCACGGCAGATGTCCTGCAGCAGTTGCAGGACCTCCTTGCCGGTCTCATAGTCGAGCGCGCCGGTCGGCTCGTCGCACAGCAGCAGCTTCGGCTTCTTGGCGATTGCGCGCGCAATGGACACGCGCTGCTGTTCGCCGCCGGACAGTTGCGCCGGGAAATTGCTCAGCCGGTCGCCCAGGCCGACCTTGTGCAGGGTGTCGGCCGGGTCGAAATGGTCGGGGCAGATCTGCGACGCGAGTTCGACGTTCTCCAATGCGGTCAGATTCGGCACGAGATTGTAGAACTGGAAGACGAATCCGATGTCCATCCGCCGGTAGGCTATGAGGTCGCGTTTGCGCAGTCCGGTGATGTCGCGGCCGCCGACGACCACGCGCCCGGAGGTGGCGGTGTCCATGCCGCCAAGGATGTTCAGCGCCGTGGTCTTGCCCGCGCCCGACTGCCCGAGGATCACCGTCAGTTCGCCTCGGTCGGCGGTGAAACTGGCCTCGTCCAGTGCGCGGATCGTGGTGCGCCCGGACGGGTATTCCTTGACCACGCGGTCGAACTCGATATACGCCATCATGCACCTCCCCGCACACGCAACAGATGTTATACTCAAGTAAAACAACACTATGTCGGTTTCGCAACCAACAGTCGGATTGCCGAATGTCGGGCAGGAATCCGCCGGCGCGAGATCATACGAGGCAAGGACCAGCCATGGCCAAGGAACTGACCGAAAGCCGCCGCACCCGTTACACGCGGAAGGCGATGCAGGACGCGCTCATCGACCTGATGCGCGAACGGCCGCTCGGCAGCATCACCATCAAGGCGCTGTGCGAGCAGGCGGACGTCAACCGCTCCACGTTCTACGCGCACTACGACAGCATCGAGGAGCTGCTACACGACATCGAGGACGAAACGATGGCATGGGTCACGACCGCGCTCGACCAGCTGCTCATGCAGCCTGACGCGGCCGGCGTCGAGCACGTCATCGAGCACATCTGCCGCTATATCGCCGACAACCGCAACCATCTGCAGGTGCTGATGAGCCCTACCGCCGACCTGGATTTCCAGCAACAGCTGCTCGGCCTGATCTACAGCCGCCGTTCCGTCGCCGAACAGATGCAGCCCGCCTCCAGCGACCCGGCCGAAGCGCAGATGCGCATGCGGTTCGCCGTATCCGGCAGCATCGGACTGCTGCAGTACTGGCTCGCCACCGACCTCGCCGCCCCACCAGAAACCGTCGCCCACATCATCTTCACCATGGGCATGCCCGGCGCCCGGTGAGGCAGACGATTCCGGCCTCGACCCACCCGAAATCATACGGCCAGAGTGCCGCAGCGGCACTAGACGAATCGGAGATGCTGGTCACAAGGAATCGACGGGGCATGACATATTCTTCGCACCGGCACAGATCGTTTGCATAATCGCGATTTAGTAAATCACGATTATGCAAACGTGATGCTAGGCGCTCAATCGCAGACATGTTGCGGCAAAATTGGGCTATCTGCATCTCAAGGGGTTGATGGCGCTCTTCCGGAACATCTATCTGCGTTTCGAGGGGTTGGTAGCCGAGTATAAACACCCTCAAGACCGCATGATTCCAATGGCAATTGGTGCTCAATACTCCGGGTATCATGTTTTGGCAACCCCCTGAAACTCAGATAGATGTTCGGCGAACACGAAATCACCCCCTTGAAACGCAGATAGCCACGAAAAGTCGACGCCGCGACGATGAGGAAGGCTCAGACCGTGACCGTGGTGCCCACCGCGGCATGACGCACCCCGATGAGCCGATGCGGGAGACAAAACGGCGCACGGTGACGTCGACTCGTCAGCGGATGGCATAGAATGGCGGTCGTACCGATATCGGCCTGCGTTGCGGCGGGTGCGGCGATCACGGCATCACGGCCCGGCCCCACCGGCGATGACGGCAATGTCGAAGACGGGCGCGAGCGGGTCAACGACGGGCAGACGGCCAATGCCGCGAGCAGTCGCCGGCGTGCGGCAACGATGGAGAGGAACCGATGAGCAAGAACACCATGCACGACGGCACGGCGACGGCCTCCCGCCCCGGCACCGGCAACACGCCGGCACCGGCGGCGTTGCGCAAATCGTTGAAGAACCGGCATGTCCAGCTGATCGCGCTGGGAGGGGCGATCGGCACCGGACTCTTCTATGGCTCCAGCGAGTCGATCGCGTTGGCAGGCCCGTCAATCCTGCTTGCCTATCTTGTGGGCGGGTTGGCTATCTTCATGATCGTGCGGGCGCTGGGCGAGATGTCGGTCGAAGACCCGAGGGCCGGTGCGTTCAGCTACTACGCGACCCGCTACTGGTCGAAGCGCGCCGGCTTCGTGAGCGGCTGGAACTACTGGTTCAATTACATTCTGGTGTCGATGGTGGAGCTGAGCGTGGTCGGCTCGTTCGTCAACTACTGGTTTCCCGCGATTCCGCAATGGGTGTCGGCCGCGGTGTTTCTCGTCGTGATTGCGGCGATGAACCTGCTGGGGGTGAGCAAGTTCGGCGAGTTCGAATTCTGGTTCGCGATCATCAAGATCGTCGCGGTGATAGCGATGATCGTCGGCGGGCTCGCGGTACTGATTGCCGGACTGCCAACGGATTCCGGCGTCAAGGCGAGCTTCTCGAACTGGTTCGCGCTCGATGGCGGCGTACTCCCCCACGGCCTGCTGCAGCAAAGTGCCGACGGCCAATGGACCGGACTGTTGATGGCGTTGGTCGTGGTGATGTTCAGTTTCGGCGGCACCGAGCTCATCGGCATCACGGCCGGCGAGACCGAAGATCCACGCAGAACCATTCCCCGCGCGACGAATGGCATCATCTGGCGCATCCTGGTGTTTTACATCGGCGCGCTCGGCGTGATCATGGCCGTGGTGCCGTGGAACACGATCGACGGCACGACCAGCCCGTTCGTGCAGATCTTCGACTCGGTGGGTGTGCACGCGGCCGCCGGCATCCTCAACTTCGTGTGTCTGACCGCGGTGATGAGCGTGTACAACTCCGGCCTGTACGCCAACTCCCGCATGTTGTACTCGCTGGCCAGGCAGGGCAACGCGCCCGAAATCCTCGGCAAGCTCAACTTCCACGGCGTACCGGTTGTCGGGGTGCTCGCTTCCGCGGCCATCACCGCGCTGGCCGTGGGGGTCGTGTTCCTGTGGCCCGATTTCGCGTTCAATTATCTGATGTCGATCGCCACGATTGCTGGCGTTATCAACTGGTCGATGATCATGGTCACCGAGATTCATTTCCGTCGCCGTGTGGCGGCCGGAGACGGGCCCGGCGAGCTGGCCGGGCTCACCGGAGACGAGGCTCTGGGACGCATCCATTTCAAGCTGCCGTTCGCCCGCGTGATGCCGTATGTAGTGCTCGCATTCCTGGCATTCGTCGTGGTGCTCATGTGCTTCTCGTCCAGCTATCGCGTCGCCGTCATCGCCGGTGTGGTGTGGCTTGCGATTCTGCTGACCGCATACCAGGTCACGCAGACGCGCAAGACCGTCCGCCCTTAGTCGCGCACATCCCGCGGATGGAGCCATGGCCGCCGCACGCGCGAACAGAGCCGGAACGGCTCACGAGCGCACAGAGCCAGCCCACCATAATCCGACACGCCGAACACAAGTCACAACGAAGTCCCCACAAACCTTGCGATCCGCCATTTTCCTTGGTTTAGCGCGAGACCACCTTTCCAGGACCCGCGAATATCGCCGGAAGCCAGGCAAAGGCCTTACTTCTCGACCATGCTGACGCCGATAATGGTGTGCAGTGTCATCGCACTGGCATATGCACAACCAAGGAGGGCTCCATCATGTTCATTCCCCGGTACTACGAGAGTCTCGGCCATCTACATGTCGGCACGCAGCCGAACCGCGCGTATTACGTGCCCGCGTCCACGCCGATGGACACGGTCGGCGAGAATCGCGTGAATTCCGACCGTTTCATGCTGCTGAACGGCGACTGGGATTTCAAGTATTATGCGAGCATCTACGACTTGGACGCCGAGGTCTCCCGACTGCGCGCCGCCGGCCGCCCCGTGTTCTATGACGTGGATTTCGGCGGGGATGACGCACCGGAGAACGCCGATCCGCGCACTGCCGCCACGGGTGCGCTGGCGGCGGACGGCTTCACGACGACGCCGGTGCCGAGCGTGTGGCAGAACCATGGTTTCGACCGCCACCAGTACACGAATTTCGACTATCCGTTCCCGTTCGACCCGCCGTTCGTGCCGCAGGACAACCCGTGCGGCGTGTACCTGTGCGATTTCATGCATACGTCCGATCCTGACGCACCCTGCACGTACCTGAATTTCGAGGGCGTGGATTCGGCGTTCTATGTGTGGGTGAACGGCGAGTTCGTCGGGTATTCGCAGGTGTCGCATTCGACCAGCGAGTTCGATGTGACCGACGTGCTGGAGGACGGCGTGAACACGCTGGCCGTGCTGGTGCTGAAGTGGTGCGACGGCAGCTATCAGGAGGATCAGGACAAGTTCCGCATGAGCGGCATCTTCCGTGACGTGTATCTGCTGGACCGTCCCGAGTATGCGATTCGTGACATGTTCGTGCATACGTCGATTTGGCGCAATGTCGATTCCGCGCTGGTTGAGGCCGGCATCAGCGATGACGAATATGATGCGTCGCCGGTCGATCACGCGACGGTCGACGTGGATTTCGCGTTCTTCGACGATGCGGATGTGCCGGTCAAGGTGCAGCTGTTCGATGAGGATGGCGAGCTGGTGGCAGAGACGGCCTCGGAGCCGATCGATGATCCGATGGCCGGGGACGAGGACGAAGTGACGGTTCGGACACAGCCCGACGCGAGCGAAGCCGACGATGCGACCGGCACTGGCAGCGACGATACCGCCGCGGACGACGAAGAAGAAGGCGTCATCGAGTCGATCGACGACGTGGCCGCCATCGACGATGACTCCACGGACGCACAGGCCGCACTGCGCATCGCGTCGGTGACCGGCACGCTCGCCGGCGGCGCGAACGGCACCGGATTCACCGGAGACAGCGCGTTCGCCCCGACCGCGCACGCATCCCTGGCGGTCGACGACCCGCATCTGTGGACCGCCGAGACGCCGCACCTGTACACCATCGTGTACACCACCGCGAACGAGGTCATCACCGCGCTCGTCGGCATCCGCGAGGTCAGCGCGGATGGCAATGTGGTCAAGGTCAACGGCAAGCCGATCAAGCTCCACGGCGTCAACCGGCACGACAGCGACCCGGTGACCGGCCCGGTCATCAGCGAGGAGCAGCTCATGCGCGACCTCACGCTGATGAAGGAGCACAACGTCAACGCGATCCGCACCAGCCATTACCCGAACGCGCCGCACTTCTACGACCTGTACGACCGTCTCGGCTTCTACGTGGTGGCCGAGGCTGACAACGAGAGCCACGGCGCGATGCGCGGCGTGCATCCGGACGAGAGCGACGCGGCTGTCAACAAGCGCTGGAACCGGCCTATCGCCGACAACCCCGCGTGGATCGCGCCGACCGTTGACCGCGCGCAGCGCAGCGTGGAGCGCGACAAGAACCATGCGAGCATCATCTTCTGGTCGATGGGCAACGAGTGTGCGTACGGCTGTACGTTCGAGGCGGCGCTGCTGTGGACGCAGACCTTCGACCCGAGCCGCCTGACGCACTATGAGAGCGCCCGGTATGTGGATGAGGGACAGGAGTGCGATTACAGCTATCTTGACGTACACAGCCGCATGTACCCGTCCGTCGAGGAGATCGACCAGTACTTCTCCGAGGAGGGGCCGCGCACGCCGGACGGGCTGCGCGACGGCAGCAACGGCGATGACGGCGACAACGGCGTCAAGCCGTACGTGCTGTGCGAATTCTGCCATGCGATGGGCAACGGCCCGGGCGATCTGGAGGATTATTTCACGCGCATCCAGCGTTATGACGGCCTGGCCGGCGGCTTCATCTGGGAGTGGTGCGACCATGCGATCGACCGTGGCACGAACGCGGCCGGCAAGCGCGAGTACGCGTACGGCGGCGATTCGGGCGAGTACCCGCATTTCGGCAATTTCTGCATGGACGGCTTGGTGTACCCGGACCGCACGCCGCATACCGGGCTGCTGGAGTTCAAGAACGTGTATCGGCCGGTGCGCGTGACCGGTTTCGACGCGGCCGCGGGCACGGTGACGCTGCACAATTACCTGGACTTCCTGGATGTCGCCGACGCGGTGTTCATGACGTTTGAGCTGCTGGTGGATGGCGTGGAGACCGCATGGGCTGCGTGGGAGAGCGACCCTGCGGCGGGCGCGGCGTTCCGGGAGGAGCATCCCGGCAATTACACGCCGTCGATGCCATCGATCGCGCCGCATGGTGACGCGGTCGTCGACGTACCGGCTGAGATCCTTGATGCCATACCCGAGGCCGGGAACGTGACGATGCTGGTGAAGTACTATCAGGCGACGGACACCGAGACACTGCCGATCGGCTTCGAGCTCGGCTTCGACGAGGTCGCCGTGCCGACCGCGGATCCACGCAATCAGACGGTCGTCGCCGCGCTGGCCGATATCGCCGATGGCATCGGCTCGGATGACGATGTCGACGACGTTGCCGATGACGGCACCGATAGCGTAGAAGGCGCCGACGATGGAGCGAACGATGCCGCGGATGCCGGCTACGACGACGTCGTGCTGGCAGACCCGCTGACCGTCATGCAGACCGATGCCTCGATCACCGTGGAAGGCTCGACGTTCCGGTATGTGCTCGACCGCCGTACCGGCCTGTTCTCGTCGATGTCGTTCATGAACCGGTCGCTGCTTAACAGGCCGATGGAGCTGAACGTGTGGCGCGCTCCCACCGACAACGACCAGTACATCAAGGCCGATTGGATCCGCGCCCAGTATGACCGCGCTCAGGCGCGCGCGTACGAGGTCGGTGTACTGGTCGATGAGGATGACGTCATCGCCAAGCCCGAGTCGATTGAACTGCGTGCGGACGATGAGGATGCGCCGGTCGCCTCGTTTGGAGACGATGCGATCCTCGACGACGGCAACGTCGACGCCGGCGACGTGAGCGCCATAGCGACGTCCGAGGACGGCTCGGTGGTGGTCGACGGCCAGGTGACGATCCATGCGACGATGGCGCTGGTGGCGCCGATTGTGCAGCGCATCGCCGACATCGACGCCGACTGGACCATCGCGCCCGACGGTTCGGTGGCGCTGCGCATGCATGTGATGCGCGACACCGATTTCCCGTTCCTGCCGCGTTTCGGCCTGCGCCTGTTCGTGCCGAAGCCGATGCGGCAGATCGCCTATTGCGGTCTCGGCCCGAACGAAAGCTACATCGACAAGCGCCGGTCCAGCTATCATGGCGTGTTCTCCGGCACTCCCGAATCGCTGTTCGAGCCGTATATCAAGCCGCAGGAGAACGGCAACCATCACGACTGCGATTGGGCGAGCGTCGCCAGCGATGACACCGAGCTGCTGGTGCTCCGTGCCGGTGACCACGCCTTCGACTTCCAGGCGCTGCCTTACACCCAGGAGGAGCTGACCGCCAAGGCTCACAACAGCGAGCTGAAGCCGGCGGATTCGACGGTGGTGTGCGTGGATTACATGCAGTCCGGCGTCGGGTCCAACAGCTGCGGTCCCAAGCTGCACGAGAAATACCGCCTCGACGACGCGGAGTTCGATTTCGATCTCGTCCTGCGCCCGCAGGCGCTCTGAGGCGTTGGGTACGGGTATCGGATCAGTCACATGATCCGATACCCGTACCCGTGCACGGCGGAAGCCCGCAATACCGTCACTGTGTGCGGGTTGCGTCACCGTGTGCGCCCTCTCTCAGTGGCGCAACTCGCAGAACCGTTGAAAAATAAGGGATTTACATGGGCGTCACTGTGTGCGAGGGCGCACAGAGTGACGCACCCCGCACACAGTGACGCGTTCCTCCATCCGCAGAGCAGCACCACACGCAGCATCTCCGCCAGTTACATATCCACATTCGCTACATCACTGTGGATAACCGATGAGTTATACACTTATCCACAGATTTGAGGCGGCCGGTGGCGCACTGCAGATTATCATGCTTACATTCAATCCATGAATACGAATCAGCACACCCCTGTCAGCTCCAGCGCAACAGTCGCGAACAACTATCTTGCGCGCTCACTGCACCAGCTGCAATCCACGACGTTCCTGCATTGCATGGAACACTCACGAAAAACCATCAACACCTCGCCACCGGTCTATACCGGTATGACCGCATTACGTCTGGCAGGCATAGAGACACCGCTATGTTCAAGATTTGAAGCCATGAAGTTCCAAGTACTGTACATTGGGGAGCCAACCAAGAGATCCGGACGGAAAGATACGTCCTACCTGAAATGCCCGCCATCGTTGACGGGCATCGCCCACCTCACATGGACTCACGACAACATCACCATCGTCTACACGCACCCGCTGATGACATGGGCACTGCTGGCGCCGTATCTCACGCAAATCGAGGTAATCGTTCTGGCGGATGCCATACTGCGCGCGTCATCAGGCTCCATGACGGTCGCCAATATCTCGCGGTTCCTTGATGGAGCAGACGCGTTCCCGGGCAGAAGGAAATGCATTGATGCTCTCGTTTTCCTCGATGCCGTGACTGACTCCACCATGGAATGCCGCTGCACTCTCGTGATGTTGCGACATGGATTGCCGCAGCCGGTCAAACACTGGAAGATACTCATTCCGGAGTTGGCTCACGAGGCGATAGTCGATATCGCATACCCCAAACAACGGGTCATCATCGAATACGATGGAGACGCGCATCGCCGCGACAAACGACAATACCGATGGGACGAACGCAAGAGGCAGGCTTTGCGGGCGATGGGATATACAGTCATCGTCGTCTTTGCCGATGATATATTGACCTCGCAGGGGCGGCGACGATTCGCGCAAAGGGTGGCGAAAGCCCTTGACACCACCTGCCGGAATAGACCACACCCGAAATTCCGGGCACTGCTGGCAGATGATCGTGCTGAGACGGCCCGTCAGCGGCAACGTAGGTACCGCGCCAGAGAACGCCGCAAAGGGCGCCGCGTATGAGTCGGGCATCGCGGAAGACGACAGCGAACGAGCCTCGGCGCTGATGTCACCAGCGTCGGATCCTGCAACTCGCACGTGATCATACGAAACATGCGAATCGTGCGACACAACCATGGTTATCGACCGTCACTGTGTGCGGATTGCGTCACTGTGCGCGACCTCTCTCAGTGACGCAATCTGCAGAACCGTTGAAAAATAAAGGGTTTACACAGGCGTCACTGTGTGCGAGGGCGCACACAGTGACGCAATTTGGCGTGATAGCAACCCTTGATACTCGTAATGTGTTCGTAAGCACATTGCTTACGAACACATTAATAGGACCAGATAAACGAAAGGTCGTCGTCTTCGGCGATGAACGACGAAGACAACGACCTGAGTCATGCGGTAAGGCCTGGCTTTACAGCTCTACGGTCTTACGGCCTCACAGCTTCAGAAATCACTGCACCTGGGCGCGGGCGATCTTGCCGGTGAAGGAGTTGGCCTCGTCGGCGTCCTTCACGGCGTCCTTGTTCCAAGAGAACATGGCGCGCAGCTTCGGGCCGACGGTCTCGATGCGCACGTTGGAGTACTCCTCCTGCAGCGCCTTGAACTTCGGAGCGCCGGCGTCCTGGTCGTCGATGAACTCCTTGGCGAAGGAGCCGTCCTGGATGCGCTTGAGGTGGTACTGCATGCGCTCACGCACGTGCTCGTCGATGCAGGTGTTGGTGTAGTCGCCGTACTGGGCGGTGTCGGAGCAGGACCAGCGGGCCTTGTTCAGACCGCCTTCGTTCATGAGGTCGACGAGCATCTTCAGCTCGTGGCAGACCTCGAAGTAGGCGATTTCAGGCTGGTAACCGGCGTCGGTGAGGACTTCGAAGCCCATCTCGACGAGCTTGTTCACGCCGCCCATGAGCACATTCTGCTCGCCGAACAGATCGGTCTCGGTCTCCTCGGTGAAGGTGGTCTTGATGGCGCCTGCACGCAGAGCGCCCAGAGCCTTGGCGTAAGCCAGGGTGATGTCCCAAGCGTCGCCACGTGGATCCTGCTCAACGGCCACGACGACCGGGACGCCACGGCCGGCGGCGTACTCACGACGCACGATGTGGCCCGGGCCCTTCGGAGCGACCATGAACACCGGGTGATCCTCGGAAGGCTTGATGTAGCCGTAGTGGATGTTGAAGCCGTGGGCGAAGGCGACGGCCGTGCCCGGCTTGATGTTGGGCTCGATGTCGTTGGCCCAGATCGTGCGCTGGTACTGGTCGGGGGCCAGAATCATGATTACGTCGGCCTCGGCGGCGGCTTCCGGCACGGACTTGACTTCAAGGCCCTGCTCCTTAGCGAAGGCGACCGACTTGGAGGTCGGGCGCAGGCCGACGACCACGTCAACACCCGAATCGCGCAGGTTCAGCGCATGCGCGTGGCCCTGCGAGCCGTAACCGATGATCGCGACCTTCTTGCCTTCGAGTACGGAGAGGTCACCGTCGTTGTCATACCAGATTTGTGCAGCCATGTTTGGCACTCCTTTACTTGCGTACCGGCACTCTTGCCGGCACACGGTGTCGTTTGTGGTTGCGCATTATGCAGGAGCCTGCATTCCGCGCGTTTGGGGTCGGGCATGGGCCCGGTCGATCCAAGCGTTAAGGATTTTGTCCTTAGAACTGAGGACTATCCTACCGGTAACGCCGCCACAGCCCCCTCACCGTCCACAACGTGAACCATCTCACTATTGGAGTATGAACAGTTCAGGCAGGGAGCGGGTGACACGGCGCAGGACGCGGCAATGTCGGCTTCGTTACCGGCCGCATCACCGGCAACGCAGAAGGCCGCCGCTCCCGAATGAACGGGAACGGCGGCCTTGTTATGCACCGCTCTCAGTCAGTCTGCGACCGACTGGCGGCTCCCTCCAGCGGGAGCCGGAGCGGAGGCGATCACTGAACCTGGGTACGAGCGATCTTGCCGTTGAAGGACTCGGCTTCGTCCTGGTCCTTGGCCGGGCCGTTGTTCCAGGAGAACATGGCGCGCAGCTTCGGGCCGACGGTCTCAAGGTGCGGGTGGGAGAACTTCTCCTGCAGTTCCTTGAACTTCGGGGCGCCGGCAGCCTGGTCATCCATGAACTCCTTGGCGAAGGAGCCGTCCTGGATGCGCTTGAGCTGGTACTGCATGCGCTTCTTGGTCTCGTCGGTGATGACGGTGGAGGTGTAGTCGCCGTACTGGGCGGTGTCGGAGCAGGACCAACGGGCCTTGTTCAGACCACCCTCGTTGGCCAGGTCGACCAGCATCTTCAGCTCGTGGAACACCTCGAAGTAGGCAATCTCCGGCTGGTAGCCGGCCTCGGTCAGCACGTCGAAGCCGAGGTCGCACAGGTGGTTGATGCCGCCCATGAGGACGTCCTGCTCGCCGAACAGATCGGTCTCGGTCTCCTCGGTGAAGGTCGTCTTGATGGCGCCGGCGCGCAGGGCGCCCAGAGCCTTGGCGTAAGCCAGGCACAGCGGCCAGGTCTTGCCGTCCGGGTCCTGCTCGACGGCCACGACGACCGGGACGCCACGGCCGGCGGCGTACTCACGACGCACGATGTGGCCCGGGCCCTTCGGAGCGACCATGAACACCGGGTGATCCTCGGAAGGCTTGATGTAGCCGTAGTGGATGTTGAAGCCGTGGGCGAAGGCCAAGGCAGCGCCCGGCTTCAGGTTCGGCTCGACGTCCTTCTTGTACACGGCGGCCTGGTACTGATCGGGCAGCAGGATCATGACCACGTCGGCCTCGGCGACGGCCTCGCCGACCGGCTTGACCTCAAGGCCCTGCTCCTTGGCGAACTCGACGGACTTGGAGGTCGGGCGCAGGCCGACGACCACGTCAACGCCGGAGTCGCGCAGGTTCAGCGCATGCGCGTGGCCCTGGGAGCCATAACCGAGGATGGCGACCTTCTTGCCATCGAACACGGACAGATCGGCGTCCTTCTCATACCAGATAGTTGCTGCCATAATAGGCACTCCTTTAATTGGATGTCTTGCCGCCGAACGCGCTCGCTTTCGACGGCCCTCTTGGTTGCAGACGGCTTCCACGCGGGATTGTGTCCCGCGCCAAAGTCATCCCCTCCTGTGGCTCATTTCTAGTACCACTGGAGGCGACGTGGTTGCCCACGTCCAAATATTGAATGATTGTTTTTGTGTATTGTTGTTATTTTTTGGGAGTTCAAGCGCGGCCGGGCGGTACCCGACCATCGCCGTCACTTCGTAAAGTCGACGTCCTTGGTCTCCTTGCAGGTCGCCAACGCAATCAGGCAGCAGACGGCCATCACGGCAAGATACAGACCCACCGAATGCACGCCGAAGTTCTTCGACAGCCACGTGGCGATGGTCGGCACGAAAGCAGCGCCGACGATGGCGGCGAGGTTGTAGCCGATGCCGGAGCCGGAGTAACGCACGTTCGCGTCGAACAGCTCGGGCAGGAAGGCGCCGATCGGGCCGAAGGCGATGCCCATCAGGGCGAAGCCGAGGCATAGGAACACCATGGTGGCCGCGAAGTTCTTCTGACCGACCAGGCCGCTGTCCAGCAGGAACGGGAACAGCACGGCGAACACGACCAGCGCGCAGGACGAGAACATCAGCACGCGACGACGGCCGATCCGGTCGGCATACAGGCAGGAAAGCACGATGAACAGCGCGAACACGCAGATGGAGATCATCAGCATGAGCAGGTACTCCTGGTTGGTGAAGCCGAGGTCGCCGCCGCCTTCACGCTTGATCTTGGTGCCCCATGCGAGCGACCAGGTGGCGAGCGTGTAGAACAGCGTGTAGGTCACGGCCACGAGGAACGTCGCCTGCAGCACCTGCTTCCAGGACTTGCGGAACACCTCAGTCAGCGGGGACTTGACGACTTTCTTCTGCTCCTGGGCCATGCGGAAGATCGGGGTCTCCTCCATGTGGACTCGCACGACGAGGCCGATGATCACCAGCACGGCGGACAGCAGGAACGGCACACGCCAACCCCAGGCGCACATCGCATCGGTGTCATTGAACGACTCCAGCACGAAGTAGGTGCCGTTCGACAGGAAGAAGCCGATCGGGGCGCCGAGCTCCGGGAAGGAGCCGTACAGCGCACGCTTGTCTTCGGGCGCGTTCTCGGTGGCGACCAGCGCAGCACCGGACCATTCGCCGCCAAGGCCGATGCCCTGGATGAAACGCAGCAGACACAGTACCGCGACCGCGCCGACACCGACCTGACTGTAGGTCGGCAGGCAGCCGATGAGGAACGTGCCGACGCCCATGGTCATCAGCGAGACGACCAGCGTGGTCTTGCGGCCCATGCGGTCACCGAAGTGGCCGAAGATCAGGGATCCCAGCGGACGAGCGATGAACGCGATGGCGAAGGTCAGCAGGCTCATCAGCAGCGCGACGGTGGGGTTGTCCTTCGCGGAGAAGAAGATGCGCGGGAAGTAGTTCGCTGCGGCGGTGCCGTAGGCGTAGAAGTCGTAGAATTCGATGGCGGTTCCGACCATCGAGGCGGCGATCACGGTCTTGACCGAGTCACGGACCATCGCCTTTGCTTTTCCACCCACCGAAGTGGTGCCGTCAGCTGTCAGTGTGACTGCTGTCATTGTTAGCTCCTGTTACTGCACGCGGACGAGCCCGCGATTTTTTATTCTGTTCTCTCTCGTTTGCCGCTTTGCTGATCCGGTGACCTTATGGGACGCATCAAAAAAAGCCCCGCGACTCGTGCAGGGCTATACGATTGGTTGCTCGCTGAGCCCTGCCTTCGTTGGCGGGGTTCCAAGCAGTGATGCCGAATCAGTCCGCCAGCGAAGACGGAATAATAATTCGTGCAGACAGCAGAACAACGTTAACGGTGGTTGCGTTAGCGGCGTTATCAGCAGCATATCCAGTCATCGCGGCGAACCTCCTTTCGGTATCGAACGTGTCTTTCGAGCTCTTTCGCGCTCGACTGTCTGACAACATAGGCGCGGGATTCCACGACAGCCATCAAAGGTTCACTATGTGGACGGCCGCGGCATAACAACATCGGCGGCGTCGGCACAACCTGTCTGTGTTCCGCCTGCATTACAGACAGACACATCGACGCCCCATCCCGCGAAAGTCCCATTTCAGCAGCAACGGATGGGACTAATCGCGGATAGGATGATGCCTCAATCCCAAACGAGGCGCAACAGCGGCCAATCCGGCCGGATTGCTAGCGCTTCATCGAAATCGTGACGACCGCGGACGCGAGCACACAGACGATGGCCGCCGGGAACAGCACCGAGAAACCGCCGGTGACGGCCACACCGACCGCGCCGATTATCGCGGCGAGCGCCAGACCGACGGAATTCGACAGGTTGAAGAACGCCAAATCATGGCCGGCCGAACGCGCATCCGGCAACGCGCCCATCGCAAGCAACTGGCCGAACGTATCGATAAGGCCGAACGCGAACCCTCCGATCAGGGCGAACAGCACCATGCTGACGGCGCTCGGCATGGTCATGGGCAAAGCCAACGCCACCGTGTACAGCACGCAGGAAATGACCGACAGATACCGCGGATCCTCAATGTACTCACCCACCGGACCGGCGATGAACGCGGCCCCCACGGAGCCGACGAGCGTCGCCAAGGCCATCGAGGCGATCAACGAGCACACCGGTACCGCGATCGGAGAGGAGTTGCCTTGCGTGAACCAATCCCGGAAGATCAGCGCCGATGCGATGAACCACAGGAACATGGTCGTCAGTCCGACACCAGCCGACACCAAGGAGCGCGAAGCGAACGCCTTCCAGAATTCGACGGCGCGCCGCGGCGCGCGGAACCGCTCCATCAGCATGTGCGCACTCATCGCCGTATGCGGCTGCTCCTCGCTCGACGGTTCCTTCGGCCACACCAGCACCGGCACGATGCCGGCCAGCAGGAACACCGCGGCGGCCGTGACGAACGGCGTATACAGCCCGCCGAACACGACGCAGGCGACGCCGATCCACACGCCCAGCGCCTGGCCGACCATCTGGCCGATGCCACGCGCGCGCACGATGCGCGGACGGAACTTGTCGGGCACTCGCTCGCTGAACGCGGCCGCCATCGGCACGGTCAGCATCACATAACCGACCTGCACCAGACCCCACAGCAACGCGATGCCCACCACGTTCGAGCACAGTCCCAGCGCCAGCGTCATCACCGCGGAGACGACGCCTCCTGCGATGATCCACGGCGTGCGCCGGCCAGCGGCCACGCGCGTGCGATCGGACAGCGCGGAGACGACGGCCTCGGCAATCAGCGACACGACAACGCCCACGACAACAACCACGGCCAGATCAATGGCCCATGCCGACGCCACCCCGCCGTCGCCGACCGCGCCAATGCGGCTGACCAGGCTCTCGGAGAGTTTCTGGCCGCCACCGGAGAACGCCGCGCGGGAGGCAACCGCGCCGGAGACCCGCTGCCAGCTGACTTTCGCTATGACCGCAGGCAGCGCGAGCAGGTTCAATGCGGCCCATGGCACGATCGACATGGTCGCGCCCACCGCGAAGCCCCACGACAGGCGGGTCACCTGACCGGGGTTCGGGCGCTGGCCGTCGGCGCTGACCACCGGGTCGCGCATGTCCACGTATGCCGAGCCCATGTCCGGGACCGCCGTGTCGACGGAGGCCGCGGCCGCCGCGGGAGATCCCTCCGAAGTCATCTGCGCGACCTGGGTCTCGGCTTGCGTCACGGACGCCTCGACCTTGCGCCGCGGCTGATGCACGGCCAAGCGGGCGACCGCGGACTTGTCTTCGGGGCTGAGCACCTTGTCGTAATCAGGCCGATCATCGATGCCGGGGCGAATGTACACGCTGCCCGGCAACGGCTTCGGAGCGGGGAATTCGTTCGGTTGCTGCTGATCATCGGTCATGATATCGGTTTACTTCTCTTCTCTTGTGCGCTCTCGTTACGGGTATACAACTATCGTAACGTTCGCATATTACACGACGACGCGGCACGGCCGATATGCCGGCCGCGTCGCGTGAGACTTTTGGGAGCGCGGGACTTGCGAGATTCGCCGCGCGGGCGGCAGATGCCGGCGAGGTCTTCTTCGGTGGCGCCGTTCGGGAATACGGAGCTCATGGTCAGGAACATCGGGTAGTACTCGGATTTCTCGCCGTTCTTCAGCACGTCCTGGAACTGCGCGGATTCCCAGCTCATGTGGTTGACAATCGCGTCGACGATGATGTCGTGGGACTTGCTGAGTTCGGCCACGTCATCCCAGGAGCCCAGGCGCTGGTCCACCTTGGTGTGGTCGATCGGATCAAAGCCGGCGTCGGCGCCGTCGAACGGCGTGAAGAACGGCAGGATGAGGACACCGTCGTACACCCCGGCGAAGCGGGTGCGCAGCACATCGGTGAGCGAGGCGATGGTGCCGTCGCCGAAGCGGTTGGCGTAGGTACCGCATCTGGACTCGCTGGCGGAGGCGCGGCAATCAGCGCCGAGTGGTGTCGGCCTCGCGCAGGGAAACAGGGATTACGTCACCGGCGGAATCGACCGGGCGCCCCTCGATGTCATCCGTCATGCGGGCGACGGCCGTGCCGGCAAGCGCATCGAAGTCCTGGCATACGGCGGTCAGACGCAACCCTGCCATGTCGGTCAGATACGTGCCATCATAGGCGACGACCTGCACGTCCTGCGGCACACGCATGCCGCGGCGAAACACCTCCTGCACGCAGCAGGCGGCACCGATATCGGAACTGACCACGGCATCCACGTCGGTAAAACGGTCGAACAGTTCGCGCATGGCCGTCGCACAACCCTGAAAATCCGCCACTTCCCCGGCCTCGATGTACTCGCACCGAATGCCTGCACGCTGCAGTTCACGCTCCAGCGTCAGGTAATAGCGCACGGTCGGGAACGTGGTGTTCCCGGGCGATTCCGTCTGCCCCGCCTCGCCAGTCGGCGTCTGCGCCAGATCATGGAACTGCCTGCACGGGCCGCCTACCATCGCCACATGCCGGGAACCATTATGAATCAACAGGTCGGCGATCAGTCGCCCGCCCTGCTCGTGATCGGAGCCGACCGATGGGATGCCCTCGCCGAGATAACAGTCGAACCCCACGATGGGCCGACCGATCGAAGTCCAGTAATCCGGAGCGTGCTCGGTGTGCGCCGCCATCACGATGCCATCCATCATATGCCGGCGGAGCATGTCGACGTACTCGGCCTCGCCAGTACCCGAATCGGCCGTCGAGCACAGCATGGTACGCAGCCCCCGCTCCGACAGCTCTCGCTGCAGACCGGCCGCCAACGTGGCGAAGAACGGATGGCGGATGGTAGGCACGATGACGCCGACGGTGTTGGTGCGGTCATGATACAGGTTGCGGGCGAGCTCGTTCGGCACATAATTGAGCGCACGCATGGCTTCGGCGACGCGCTCGCGCATGTCATCGGACACGCACCCGGCACCATTCACCACCAGCGACACCGTACTCAACGACACCCCGGCCTTTTTGGCCACATCACGCATCCCGACCATGTCCCCACTCCATCGTTTGCCGTCACAATATGACTGTTCGCCTAATTGTATACAGAACGACGCTCTCAAAACTTGCAGATACAAAAACAGAACCCCTATTTTCCAACAACATCGTTTTTGTATCTGCGAGTTTTGAGAGCCACTCCAGCGCAGACGAGCTACCGCACCAACGCGATCAGCCCCCAACCCAGCACCACACACACCACCGGCACCAGCACGGTCATCATGAAGTACACGGCGGCCGCGGCGTATTTGCCGCTGCGGGCGAGCGACACCATCTCGTTGATAGCCGTGGAAAACGTAGAGAAACCGCCGAGGAAGCCGGTGACGAACAGCAGGTACGACGAATGGTCGGCCGTCTGGTAGAAGTAGGCCGCGGCGGCCACGCCGGCGAAGAACGTGGCGAGCACGTTGATGATGAACGTGGACAGCGGGAACGCGCGGTTCCACCACCGTTGAATCGAGGTGTTCAGGACGAACCGCGTCACGGCGCCCAAGCCGCCGCACATACAGATCAGGGCAAACATGTCAGCGCACCTCCCCGGTTTCAGGATCAGGCCTGAGCGGAATTTCCGCGGTGATCGGATCCGGTTCGAACGACGGAAGGTGCTGTTCGTCGGATACTGGCATGTCTTGTACGCGGCCCGCAGCCGGTTCCGAACCGGCCTGACTTTCAACAGCCAAGTCTGCTCCGGACGGAGCGCCGGCGGCCTGCGACTCGCGCACCGCGCGAGCCACCACGCGCGCCTCGCGTTTTCGGCTCAGCGCAAGGCCCAGCATGGTGCCAAGCCACGCGATGATCAAACCGCAGATGAAGCTCAGCAGCGTGTAGGTCACGAATCCCACGATGTTCTCGGCGCGCAACGAGTTCAGGTCCTCGATCATCATCGCCGACAACGTGGAGAACCCGCCGCACATGCCCATGCCGACACCGCGGCTGACCAGCTGGCGGATGCGCTTGCGAATCCACGCCGCCTGCGACATGTACGTGCTCAGGGCGGCGAAGATGAAGCATGCCAGCATGTTCGCTATGAACGTGGCGGTGTGGAACGAATGAAGGAGACCACTTGGCGCGGCCGGATTCGGCAGGAGCAGCGAGAGCCCGTATCGTATCGCCGTGCCGAAGAACCCGCCGACGAACACCACCAAATACAGCATGCCATCGGCGAGGGGATTGAATTTCGCCTGCACGCGCTTGGCCGGGGCCAGTGGAATGGAAGGTGGTGCTACCGCGGCTGCCAGTCCGGTGGGCCGAGGCGCCGCGTATTCGATTTCGGAGGCGCTGATCTCTTGGGTCGATGGCGCCGGCTCGTCCGCGGCGAGGGCGTGAGCCTCGCTTGGAGTCGAGTCCGGCGCGGAAGTGTCGGCGACGTCGGACCCGGCAGAGACGGATTCGATGTCCCCCGCGCCGGCGGCGTCGCCGCCATCGGATTCGTCATGCGAGGAGGGCACGAACGGTACAGACTGATTCATGATCTGAAACCCTTGTAGTACGCGGATTCACTTTGTCCCGGCAGCCGTGGGTCGGCGAGGACGCCGAATGGCGACTAGTCGAGAAGCGAGTGGACGGAAATGATGTGGTCGCGCTGAGGGCCGGTGCCGATCACGGAGATGCGGCAGTTACTCAGATCTTCAAGACGCTTGACGTACGCCTGGCAGGCGGCGGGCAGCTCGTCGAACTCGTGGACCTGCGAAATGTCCTCGGTCCAGCCGGGCATGGTCTCGTAAATCGGCTTGGCAGCAGAGAAGGCGGCCTGATCCGTCGGCATATCGTCGTAACGCTCGCCATCCACGTCGTAGGCGACGCAGATCGGAATCTCTTTGAGACCGGTGAGCACGTCGAGCTTGGTGAGCACGAGGTCGGTCAGACCGTTGACCTGGCTGGCGTAGCGGTTCACGACCGCATCGAACCAGCCGCAGCGGCGCGGGCGGCCGGTGGTCACGCCGAACTCGTGGCCCTGCTGGCGAAGCCATTCGCCGGATTCGTCGAACAGCTCGGTGGGGAACGGGCCCTCGCCGACTCGGGTCACGTACGCCTTGGAGACGCCGACCGCGCGGGTGATCTTGGTGGGGCCGACGCCGGTGCCGGTGCAGGCGCCGCCGGCGGTTGGGTTGGAGGAAGTGACGAACGGGTAAGTGCCGTGATCCACGTCAAGCATCGTGGCCTGGGCGCCTTCGAACAGCACGGTCTTGCCCTCGTTGAGAGCCTTGTTCAGAATCAGGCCGGTGTTGGCGACGTACGGCTTGAGGCGTTCGCCGAGCTTGAGCAGCTCGTCAGTGGTCTGGTCCACGTCGATGGCGCGACGGTTGTACAGCTTGACCAGAATCTGGTTCTTCTGGTGCAGACTGGCTTCGACCTTGTCATGCAGGTGCTCGGCGTTGAACAGGTCGTGCACGCGGATGCCGACGCGGTTGATCTTGTCGGCGTAGGCCGGGCCGATACCGCGGCCGGTGGTGCCGATCTTATGCTTGCCGAGGAAACGCTCGGTCACCTTGTCGAGCGTGCGATGGTAAGGCGCGATGACATGTGCAGCCTCGCTCACCAGCAGGCGGGAGCAGTCCACGCCGCGGCTTTCAAGACCGTCAATCTCCTCGAACAGCACTTCCGGATCCACGACGACGCCGTTGCCGATCACGGGGGTGACGTTCGGGCTGATGATGCCGGAAGGCAGCAGGTGCAACGCATACATCTGGTCGCCGACCATCACGCTGTGGCCGGCATTGTTGCCGCCGTTGAAACGGGCCACATAGTCCACTTTGGTACCGATCAGATCGGTAGCCTTGCCTTTGCCTTCGTCGCCCCACTGAGCGCCGATCAACACGATTCCGGACATACTGCACCTCCGCATCCGCACGATTCCGCCGGGAACAGCCTACCGTATGCCCTCTACTGCGAAGGTAAGCGCTGGGGCGGCGGTTACCGTCGCATTCGTTTTGTCAACGCCCATATCAACATGGGCGCGAACGGCTGCAACTTGCCGTCCTTGCCTTGTTGAAGTTCCTGCAGTCTCTCCCTGCACTTGCGTGGGAAATCCCGCGCCGACGCATTTTTCCAATATTCAGCCATCATATCGGAAGACCGTAACTCGACAGCTGCGGTTGCATCTACCGCGGCGACCGACGTCACTTCAGGGCTTTGCCGGCGGAACCGAGCTGCTTGCAGGCCTCCACGACGCGGGCCGCCATCGCGCTCTCGGCCTCGCGGCCCCAGGAGCGCGGATCGTACAGCTTCTTCTCGCCGACCTCGCCGTCCACCTTGAGCACGGCATCGTAGTTCGAGAACACATGATCGGCGATCGCACGGGTGAACGCGTACTGCGTGTCCGTATCGATGTTCATCTTGACGACGCCGTACCGCACCGCCTCGGCGATCTCTTCCGGGCGAGAGCCCGAACCGCCGTGGAACACCAGAGCGAACGGCTTGCCGTTCGGAAAATCGACGGCCCCGGCGGCGGACGCGATACGCCCGTCCACCACGGCCTGAGCCGCCTCGCGCTGGATGTCGCCCAACAGTTCCGGGCGCAACTTGACCACGCCGGGCTTGTAGCTGCCGTGAACGTTGCCGAACGTGAACGCGGCCATGTACCGGCCGCGCTCTCCCAGGCCGAGACGCTGGGCGACCTTCACGCCATCGGCCGGCGTGGAATACAGTTTTTCGTTGATTTCGGCGCTATGACCGTCCTCTTCGCCGCCGACCGCGCCGATTTCGATTTCCAGGATCGTGCGCGCGGCGACGGACTTGTCGAGCAGCTGTTCGGCGATGGTGAGGTTTTCGTCCAGCGGAACCGTCGAACCGTCCCACATGTGGGACTGGAACATCGGCTCGCGGCCGTGCGCCACCTCATCGGCCTCCATGTCCAGCAGGGGACGCACCCAACCGTCCAGATACTGCTTGGCGCAATGGTCTGTGTGCAACGCGACGGTGATATGCGGGTAGCGCTTCGCCACCTCATGCGCGAACGCCGCGAACGCCAACGACCCGGTCACGCGGTCGTTCACGCCCTGACCGGAAAAATACGCGGCGCCGCCCACTGAAACCTGGATGATGCCATCCGACTCGGCATCGGCAAAACCCTGCAGCGCAGCGTTCAGCGTTTGGGAGCTCGTCACATTGATCGCCGGGTAGGCATATCCGCCGCGGCGCGCGGCGTCCAGCATTTCAGCGTATCGTTCGGCAGTTGCAATCGTCATACCTGCATTATCCCGCGACCATGCAACATTTGGCACCACCGCTACTCCGGCCGGAGCCGCCGGGCGGAATCCATCGCCTCCGCACGCCGCGGCCCGTTCCTCACCTTTCTCCCATCTTCACCTCCGTAAAATTAGGACGTGACAAAAGAACCGCAGTACATTGAAGAGCTGTCGTTTGGGGACAGTGTGCGCCGGGCGGGGAAGACGCGCGGGAACGAATATGGCGAGTACGGAGCCGGCCCCGATAACGGGCGGCGCGGCAGGGGACGGCATCGGCTGATTGCATTCGTCGCCATTCTGGTGATATTGGCGTTGGCCGGTGGCAGTGTCGGTGGCTGGTGGATGTGGGACCGGCATTGGCGGCAGATACCGATCACGGTAAACGGCACTTCCATGAAAGTCAGCGTCGACATGACGTTGGGACGACTGCTGCGCGACAATGGCGATTTCGACGCGCATCCGGGCAATCTGGTCGACGTGGCCGGCGACATGATCGAGAAGCATGCCGGCAAACCGATCGTCGTCAGCATCAACGGCACTGCCGTGCGCCGGGATGCAATCGACAGCACGACGATCCCGCAGGATGGCATGGTGATGGTGACGTCAGGCGAGGATGTGACCGAAGACCATACCGTGAGAAAGGAGACCGTGCCGCACGGCGAAAGCATCGACATCGCAGGCGGCTCGATACAGATACTCAAGCAGGCCGGGAAAGACGGCGTGCACGAATACTGGGTCGGGAAACGTTCCGGCAAGCATGTGGACAAAGGCGTCACCGTCGAGCCGCAGGACACGATCGTCGTGCCGTTGAACCCGCGTCCGGAGGGGAAGAAGGTCATCGCGCTGACGTTCGACGACGGGCCGAGCAAATACAGCGGCCCGATCCTGGACATCCTCAAGGAGAAGGGCGTCAAGGCCACGTTCTTCGACGTGGGCGAGGAGTGCCTGTCGTTCCCGGACGCCGAGAAACGCATGCTGGAGGAGGGACATCAGGTGGCGAGCCATTCCAACACGCATCCGGACATGCCGACACTCAGCCGCGACGCGTTGCGCGCTGAAATCATCGCTGGGCTTTCAAACATGAAGAAGGCGTCCGGGCATGTAACGAAAGTGCTAAGGGCGCCATACGGGGCGTTCGGCAAGAAGCAGTGGCAGGAGACGTCCGACCTGATCGACATGAACGTGCTGTGGGATATCGATACGCTCGATTGGAAGCGTCCCGGAGCCAAGGCGATTCATGATGCCGTGATGACGGGCGCGCATAACGGGGCGATCGTGCTGATGCACGACGGCGGCGGCGACCGTTCGCAGGACGTCGAGGCGCTTCCCGGCATCATCGACGATCTCAAGAAGCAGGGGTACGAGTTCGTCACCATCGAGCAGCTGATTAAGATGGCCGGCGACGCGGGAGATACGGGGGACGCGGGCAACTGAGCCCCCTGCTGGAGCTGGCACGTGTAGCTATCTGATAGGTGGAAAACCACCCTCAGTCTCGCTGACGCGAGCCAGCTCCCACCAGCGGGAGCGGAAAGTGGTGGAGCGGATGACGGGAGTCGAACCCTACTTGACCGATGCTGAAAAGCCGCTAAATACCAGTGATTTAGCGGCTTTATTTACCTGATTGCAGCCTTGTATGACAACATGGTGACAACAATTTGGGAACGACTTATCTTGCGTTTTCCTACTTGCAGCACATTAGTTGTTGCACCACGATTATTCCTTTTGGAATAATCGTGGTATATTGATTGCCGTGAAGCAATTGAAAAGGAGCCTCGCAGGCTTAAAGACAAAGGACATCATATGACGGCGGCACTTGGCGACAGGATGCGCAAGCTTATGCGGCAGCATGGCATCAATCAGTCCCAGCTCGCCGCGCGAGCCGGGACAACCCAGCCGAATATCTCGAAATACCTTGCGGGAGAGCGGGAGCCCACGTCGAGTACGCTCGCGAACATAGCCACCGCTCTGCACACCACATCGGAATTTCTGCTGGGCCTGCCCGAATCAAACGCCGATACGCCGTTCGGCACGATCAAGGCGTACTGCGCCAGGCACGGCGGCGATCTCAGCGAAGCGGAGACGCGGGAGCTCATCATGACTCTGTTGACTGCAAGGGAACAAGGAGGACATCACGGGATATAGGATTGACGACCCGTCGTTTTATCAGGAGTTGAAATGGAGCGTGGTGGACGCATTCCAGCAACTCGGCTACATCAGGCTGCCCATCGACCCATCAGAGTTGCTGGATGCACACGGAATTCAAACGATACCCTATCAGATTGCATTCAACCCATCTGTCTCCTTGGATGACTTGATGACGCTCTGCAGCTGCCCAAGTGGCATATCATTCACGATTAGCGCAAACGGCAATGACAGCCGATACATTGCCTGCAATCTCCAAGAAAACTCAGGAAGAATTCGTTTTACCAAATTGCATGAAATGGGACACACCATGCGAGGCCATCTCCGAGACAGCGAGCTTGCCGAAATCGAAGCGAATTTCTGGGCGAAATACGCTATCGCGCCCCAAGTACTCATCGAAGAACTCGGTCTCACGACCATCGAGGAAATCTCTCAGCGATTCGGCACCTCGCTGGAATGCGCTTCTAACATCCTGAACCAGCATGCGAACTGGCTGCGCCATCGCCATGATGACGAAGCGCTCGACGCCAGCATCCTCGAACTCTACGCACGCGGACTCCTCTTGGAAAGGAGGGATGAGAAGCAGGCCGACCCGGCACAGATTCTGCAATAAAAAAAAACGGTGCGCGAACCGGCAAGTTCTCGCACCGTGGTCCAGACGGCCCACAATGGACTATCTCGCACATCCCATTGTGCCACCGTCTGGACCCACCCACTCATACAAACAGGTGAAGCGCGCCGCATTCTCACAATGCTGGCGCATCTTCAAGATGGCATGCGGCAAGGCGCCGCAGGAAAGGACATATGGCATATGTCGGACAGCAAGCAGCGGTATTCGGACAGCTCGCGCAGCTACATCGGCAACGACGTCCCCGGCTCCATGGTGGATCAGGGCCGCTACGACAGAAGCAAAGACCGCGAGACGAGGTGGAACGAAAGTTGGAAGAGGCAGCCGGTCGATCTCAATGACATTGTCAGCCGGTTCACTCCCGGTGCCCAGGGGCGCAGAAGGGGCGTCAAGTACGTGTTCGAGAACGCCCGGTGGAGAATCGACGCGGACATGGTGGCGGGCTATCTGCGCATATACGACAAAAGAACGAAGAAAAACGTCAAGCTCAACGGTCTGCCTGGAAGCAACAAAGAAACCCACTTCAAAATTCTCAAGAGAAGGGAAATGTGATCATGGAACTTGTCCTTGTTCTCAGCCTTGAAGGTCTCAACTACTACGGCTATATTCCCGAAACCTTCCAAGCGAAGCCGGGGCAGACGGAATCATTCGAACTAACCGAGGGGGACGAGGATCTCCTCGATAAGGACTTCATCGGCCCGATAGACAGGCTGTGCAATTCGCTCATCGACCCTGGAGACGTGGACTACTTGAACGCCGAGCAGTGCAAGCTCATGCTCGGATGGCTTGAATGGCGGCTCACGGAGCCGATCAACCCACGGCTTGAAACGATCTACCGCAAGCTCGTCGAGTTCGCCAACAAGGCTATCGAGCTGGGCACCGGCATTGTCTTCGATCTCTAGGCAAAGGGACAAGCATGAAATCCACCTATGATCTCATCGGCACTTTCTGGGACGGCAGGCCCGCCGACGCCGTCGCGCAGACGGTTCCCTATGATCCCCTGATGCCGGAAGCAGGAACGCCCTACTGTCTGTTCGACATCAATGGCAAGCGGCGCGGCATCTGGCTCTCGGTGCTATTCGCCGTTCGGGATGAGGCGGACTGGGAACGGGTCAGGGCGTCCCTGGCCGGCTGCCGTCAAATCGCAGTGATCGACGATTGCCGTCCCCGGTTCCAAGGCCAGGCGGTGCAGCAGTTTCACCAGCATCGCCTGCGCCAGGTGCTGTGCCTGCTGCGATGCGAAATCCCGGGGGCGCACGTCCTTGTCATGAAGTTTCCCAACGTGGGAAGGGCGGCATGAACCGATCCATCGCATCATTCGAAGAGCTCATCGACCGCTACGCCGACTATCTCAGCGGTAAAGGCATCCAGTTCAATCCACAAGGTTTCCCGATGCTTCAGCCGCAGATGTATCTGGACGAATGGCCGGAGCTCATGGTGCCGTACCGGGATCGCAAGGCGCGATTCGTCCATAATCCTTCCCATACCGTGCTTTGTCTGTTCACCAGTGACATGCGGATATACCCGCGACTGGAGAAGGCCCTCGACGACATCCCGGAATACTCGCGGTATATGGGTGCCGTTGGCTCGGACCTCACCGTCACTTCGGACATGGACCTGGAATGGCAGCAGGCAATCATGCTGCTTAATCAGCTCTATCTGGCGACATTGGCGGTGAACGGCGTCAAAATCGTGCAGAATCTCAGATGCGGTTCCCCCAGCACCATCACATGCCTGAGCTGCGTTCCTTCCGGAGTGATGTGCGCCACCAGCACATTGGGATGCGCGAACACCGAATCCGAACTGGATCTGCTCTTCGCCGAGAAGCTTTTTGCGATAAGGCCCGGCAAACTGCTGCTGTATGGCAAGCACGACCCCATCATGGAGCGTCAAGCGAACGTCGCCGGAGTGCCCTGCAGGATTTACCCAGACGCTCATACGCTCTATAAGCAACTGGCCCGGACCTGAAGAACGTTATGGAAGAATTCGTCATTTGCGCCATGCCGAGATACCGCCATGCCTCCATGCTCTTGCCATTCATCGCTGGCCGCCAGTGATGAACCGGCTGATCTTTGGCGCTATTGCCAGCAGGTAGACCGGGTGCGTGGTGGCGGTGAGCAGGATCCACCAGTCGGGCCAGCGCAATGGGCTGTCTGGTTCACGTTCACGCCGATGTGGTGGAGCTCGGCCTTGAACACCTCCGGATCGCTCGCCAGCGTCACCGAAACGTTCATCAACGCGCCATGCATGAGGGTCTGGCGGGCGAAATCACCCCACCGCCTGTATACCGGGATGTTCCTCGCCCAACGCTCGTGGATTCTCCTAGTCTGCTCCCATTCCTCCGGTGTGAACATGATTTTCTTGCATACGCTGCGCCTGCGGTTGTCACGCCAGCCCATAAAGAAACACCTCCCCGCGGGAGCTGGAACGGCTCATTCCATAAGCCACGTCAGCGGTCTGGAGGCCTCGCCGACCATGGGGACCGGGTCTCCCGGCAAGCCGTCCCGCACCTGTGGAGCGAGCACGTGTGGCCACACATACGTCGCTTGCTAACCCCATATTCATATCAATGGATTGGGAACAGCCCGCGCCCGAAATATAGCGTGGTTCGGGGAATGAATATATCGGCATGCCGGCTCCCTTCCAACGGCATCAGTAGAGGGCAAAAGGATCGCCCACACTTCAATCGTGGAGCAGAATCAGCGAAACTGGTCTGGACGATGAGCGTCCGGAGAAAACGGATAATCGCCATGGAACAATTCCATGGCGATTCCTGCATACCGACGAACGAGTCGATGAAAATCCTCTTTGCTGTGCTGAATCCCAGCTCTATGCATTCAGGGGATAATCCCTAATCAGAACTGTTCGCCCGATATTCCATCGTCGTCTCGTTGCATTTCCTCATATCGTACATTGCGACCACCACCCACCTTTTTGGCGCGTCCCTCACCAACCAGTTTTCGCAATTGGTAATATGCCTGGTTCTCGTCGAGATGCAATAGCTCCATCACGTCGTTTTTGCTTACCGACTTCTGCTCGCGCATCAGCTTCATGATCAATTCGGGGTAACGCACCCTGTCGATGCCTGACTGTCTGACATATTCCACCGTTTTACCGCTGCGCCGATACACTTTCGCCCCCAATGTGTATGTACGACGAGCGTTAGTGCCGGAGCTTTCGACGAGCCCAGACTCCGTCAACTGCCCCAATACAGTGCGCAGACGTTGATCGCTCATATCCAAGGACTCTGACAACGCGTCAAAGCCACAACGTCTCTCTCGCTTGAGCTTATCCAGAATAAGCAGACCGTCAAGCGACATTGACTTGCCGCTACGCTCGCGTTCCTCGGCTAATAATTCCACAAACGCCTCGTCGGGCGCGCTCCGAGGCAGCAGCACCGAAACACCCCGCCCGTTGGATCTCGAATAGTCAGGCAAGGGCCGACCATAGTTCAAGGCCCCCTCGAAAATGCGATCGATTCCACGACCGGTTCGCTCGGCTAGCCCAGTTCGCTTCAACGCATCCATGAGGCATGGGTTTCGTCCATGCGGTTCCGCGGTAAGCAGATTGTGAACGTTGATGCCTTCCACGAATCCTCCAGGATTGGCAATCGTCAGTCCCGCGTCATCCACCAGCACACGCACACGGCCAAGAACTGAGTAATCCCTGTGGCCGAACGCATTGACCAACGCTTCCCTGAACGCCCTCTCGTCGAATTCGGGCACCACCGAGGAAAACAAACCCACGGTCAGTTCAGTTCCTGGATTCCAAGGAGCGAACGACTCCGCTATCTGCTCTATGGTCTTGAGCAGCGGGCCGCGATATGTATTGTTCACCTTGATGTCGGTGCCGACCAGAACTTGGAAAGCCGCCTCGCTTGTCGGGACAAGACGTTGCAGTGACTCCTCACTGCCGATGAGCAACAAACCTGTCAAGGTCGGCGTTACATTCCCATCCGCCGATACGACAAGACGCAATGATTTTTCCAGATCCTCGTCTGAAAGCTCTAGAAGATTACGGTCGCTGGATCGGTAGGTGGAGATGATCTTGCGCAGGCGGTCGCGCTCCAACGGATCGAAATCCTCCCGCGTGGCCCCCGGAACCGGTTGGGCGGAGTAGTCGAGCTTACCCAGATCCGAAAGCCGGGTAGCGATCTCATACGGATACATAGGTACGCTTTCGGGCGTACCGTCCACTTTCATCATGCGCCGCAGGATTCTCCCCGACTTAGTTGACACCACACTATGTGACTTGGGTACATCGACTTGGATGACGGTGACGCCATCACCCACCAATTGCGCGCGAACCGATATCGGGGGCACAGTCCTATTGGCAATCATCGCTGACAGCCCGACAGGATCTTGATGCTTGCGCTGGACACCGGTCGCGGTGCCGTCGTCCTCAACACCCAGATACACGCACCCGCCGTCCGTATTGGCTAAGGCGACAACAGCCTCCACTAATTCGGAATCCGGCAGACCTTTATCGCGATCGCTTTTGAATTCCTTGGACAGGGTTTCTTTGCCATACTCGTGCGCCATTCGCCACCGCCTGCTCTGAATCTCTGAATTTTTCTCTGAATTATACATTCTTTCTCTGAATTCAGAGAAAGAGCACTGAATTCAGAGAAAAATCCTGTCATAAGCCAAGCTAAGAAGGGATACTTATGCAGACCTATTCGACACCGATCTTGATTACGTGGCAACATCCATCAGCAGCAAGATCACTGCAGCAGAAACATTGACCACGGGAAAACTCTTGAGCCCAAACCACTCTCCGAATCCTCTTTTACACACCTCGTGACAACACGGTGACAACAATTCGACAAAAATCGTGTGATTGAGCGAGTACCTGCAAAAATGAAAATCGTTGGAATGCTTGGGTTTTAAAGCCTTATCGTTGAGGGAAGTGGAGCGGATGACGGGAGTCGAACCCGCAAAAGGGAAACCCGACAGCCCTACTCCCGTGCAGATTACGCGGCCTCCGCCGTATCGTCTGCCCACATTTTGCCCACACTCTCACGCAGCAGCATCTCGCCCATGCGCTCGCCGAGCTTGTCCAGATCAGCCTCGAACAGATCCGCGTAGGTGTCGAGCGTCATCGCCGCGCTCTTGTGCCCGATCTGTCTTTGCACGGCCTTGACGTTGGCTCCTGAGCTGACCATGAGGCTCACCGCCGTGTGCCGCAGATCATGCAGGGTCAAGTGCCCGCTGATGCCGGCGCGCCGGAGCGCGGACGCGAGCCATCCGTCGCCGCTGGACGCCGCGCCGAACTCCTTGAGATACACGCCCGGACGGCCGGGAGCCTCGAAGAGCAGGTCGTCCGGTCTGCGCCCCTCGCAGCGGTCGTGCATGATCCGGTCGAGGACGGCCGGGTACATGATGCTACGTCCCTCGTGGGTCTTGGTGTCCCCCGGAGTGACCTTGCCGCCGACCATGGGGGCGCTCACGTCAACCATGATCCGATGCCGGTCGAGGTCGACGTCGCGCACGCGCAGGGGCACGAGCTCGCCCCAGCGCATGCCGCACAGTCCAAGTGTGAGGATGATGTCGCGACGCCAGCCGCATTCACCGGCCAGCGAGTACAGCTGGGGCGCGGTGAGGTACACATGCCTTTTGGTCTTCTTGCGCGGCAGCTCCACCCCGCGCGCATGATTCGCGTGGATCATGCCGTCTCGCACGGCGTTGTCGAGGATCCCGGCGAGGATGCCGTATGCCCTCAATGTGACGCTGGCGCTGCGCTGCGGCGCTATGTCAGTAACCCATTTCTGCACATCGTTTCTGGTCACCATGCCGATGGGCACGTCTCCCCATGCGGGCTTGACCCAGACGCGCCATGAGTCCTCCAGGTCGTCCATGTAGCTCGGTTTGACTCGTGTGCGCTTCGCATCCAACCACGCGCCGGCCAGCTCCCCCACGGTGGTCTTCGCGTCCTGCGGGTCGATGTACGCTCCCCTCGCTTTGGCTATCGTGACATGCTCCGCCGCCCAGTTCACGGCATCGGATTTGCGTTTGAAGCCACGCTTGTCGGTTTGCGTGCCGTCGGGCTTGCGATACCTCACGCGCCATCGTGTCTCGCCTTTGCTGGTATTGTATCTGGTGACGTTCGCCATCTGATGACCTTTCTTCATGTCCTGTTAAGGTTGTCCGGTTACGATTGGTGCACCTACAAAACGGTGCGGGAGGAATGATGAGCCAAGAGAATATCCATGCGAACGATGCCGGTTCTCAAATGCAACTTGCCGCCGACGGTCGTGGCGTTGATGTCAGGCAAAGCCCCGAAGCGGATACCCTGTATGTGCGTTATGACGGTGAGGCCCTGCGTTCCCACGAGATGGATGTGAAACAGCTCGCACCCGCACTGCTGTCCCTCGCCAAAGCATTCGACATCATGCAGAAAGACGTGGCTCCCGAGGCTCGCGTGCATCTCAACGCACAGGCGACCCGTGAGGGATCCTTCACCATTGACCTGCTGCTCCATTTCGTCAACGAGGCAGAGGGATTGTTGACCGGTAATGGCGTGACCGCGATAGTCAACGCATCCGGCCTGATGGCTATATATTTCGGGGCTGTAAAGCTCGCCAAGAAATTCGCCGCCCATTTCAAGCCGACGACGGTGGAAGATGCCGGCAAGGACGAGAACGGGCTCGACCTCCTGGATATGACTTTCCCGGACGGTTCGAGAATGCGTGAGTTGAAGGCTTCTGCGGAGGCGTTGAAGAACCCGGAGCTTATCAAGGCCATCAAAGGCGTGATCGCCCCGACGTTGGACGACGGTGTCGATCTCGTGCAATTCCAGTCCGGAGTGCATGACGAGACTGTGAACACGGAGGAAGCCGACGCTATCTCCCATTACGATCCCGAGGAGAAGGAGCGTACCGAGGATACCGTGGAAATCGTCATCCAGGCGTTGGACGTGTCCTTCCGCGAGAACGGAAAATGGCGCATCACCGATGGCATCAAGACGCAGTTCGTCACCTTGGCGGACGAGCAGTTTAAGAAGCGTGTGCTCGACGGTGAGGAGGCCATGCGCGCCAACGACATTTATCGCGTGGACATGCGTGTGGAAAAGGCGTTGGACGAGAATAACCGGCTCACGACACGGTATGTGTCCATCGACAAGGTTCACGAGCATCGCGGTGTTGGCGAACAGCCGACGTTGTTCTAGCATTTTCGGGTATGCTTCGCCCCGTGTAGGATGAAAGGCGAAGCGTCCTCCTTTCTTGAACTAGCTGGATCTTCAACCGCCCTATCGGTGTGTAAGACCGATAGGGCATTTTTTATTGTTTGGTGGTTTTGACGGTGATGGTGGTGCCGAGCGCGGTGGTCTCCCAGCTCACGCCGTTGGCTTCGCTGTAGGTGAAGTTCTTGGTGGCGTCCTGCGAGGCGAGCAGGGATTGAGCCATAGTTTCGGTGTCGCCCTGGCTGATCCACTTCCAGTCGCCGGCCTTGGTCGGGGCCTGATAGGTGCCCTTCCAGTAGAGGCTCTTGGTGTTGGTGCCGATCCAGTTGACCTCGATGGTGTCGCCGCTGATGGTGGCCTCCATGTATGAGTTCGGGTCGTTGGAGTTGGTTTGCTTCCACGTGCCGGTCAGGTCGGCCGGCTGGGGCTTGGGCTCCTCCTTCTTGGTCTCGGTCTTTGACGTGCCGTCCGTTTTGGCCGGCGCGTCTGAAGCCGTGTCGTTTCCTCCACAGGCGGTCAGTCCGGCGAGCAGTATCATCGCCGCAAGCAATGCTATTGACTTCTTCATTGTTTTCTTCTTTCTCTATACGGCCACACTGTCGTGCAGCATTTCCTTGTAATCTTCCACGACCTGTACGGTCACGTCGAGCGCTTGGGCGATGAGATAGCTATCCCCTTCGTACATGCGTTCGGCGATCGCGTATTCGGTCGGGTTGATGAGTCGGAGCGCGGTTTCACGCCGGGCTCTCCTCTCGGCTTTTGACCCGTTCGGGTCGCAGCCTCGATCGTGGTATCTCGCATGCACGAGCTCATGGGCGAGCGTGCAACGCCGGGCGAAGTCGGGTAGCGTCTCGTCGATGATGATGAGACGATTGGGGTCGTAGTAGCAGCCGGCGAGATCGCTGCCTAGTGAACGCTCGCGGACGTCGACACCCAGTAGTTCGGCTTCCCCTAGCAAATCAGCGTAGGTCGTCGTTTTCATTCACCTCCGGTTTTTCTATATGGTGGTGCTCTTCGGCTTCGAGTTTTCGCACGGTAGGATGTGAGTTGAAGAGTTCCATCTGGCGACGTGCGATCTCGTTGAGTTTGAGCATCCGTTCCCGGATGGACTTGCCGTCCCGAATCATTTCGGCGTTAAGGTTTTCGAGGTTGGACAGCACGAGGTTTTGCGTGATACTGGCGTAGTCGCGCATATTGCCTTTTGCGTTCGGGTTGGCGTCTCTCCATTGTCTTGCGGTTCGGCCGAATACGGCGATGTTGAGTACGTCCCCTTCCTGTGCGTATCTGATTCGTTGGTCGTTGCGGGACAGATGTGGAGGCATCATGTCCTTGATCGCATCGGTGTGGACGCGGTAGTTCATGGCGGCGAACAATCGCTTTTCGTTCCATTCGGCGTTGAGGCGACTGGATTCGTCCTTCTTGAGTCGCTTGTATTCCTGGAATACGTAGAGTCGGAATTCGGGACTGATCCATGCGGCGAAGTCGAGGGCGAGGTCCACGTGAGCGAATGTGCCGCCATTGCGCCCGCGGCGGGATTGGATGCCGATGGCGTTGGTTGCCGTTATCCATCGGCTTGGCGTCATGGTGAAGGCGTTGCGTCCGGCCTCACCCATAAACGTGTCGAATTCGACACGTTTAAAATCCGGGTTGTTGAGCTTTTCCCAGATGCCCAACAGCGCGATGGTGTCTTTCAGACGCATCCAATTGCCGATTGCGAATCGCGGGTCGCCTTCCGGTCCGACCTTTTCGCGCGCCAGATCGGTGAGCGAAATGTAGTCGTTTTCGTCCCCGTTGCCGCGTATCGCGACGTCGAGCCCGTTGATGCTCAGTGTTTCCTGCACGGTTTTCTTGAGTGAGGCCATTGGTCCTGTCCTTATTCTCGAGGGGTGTTCGCTTCGTCCCGCTTGTGCGGATCGATGCTTGCGGCCACGTCGAAATCATCAGGATTGGCGGCGATTCGGTCAGCCACCTCATCGGCGGTGCGTTCAGCTCGGGCCCGCGCGGCTTTAGCAATCACCTCGTCCAAAACATTTGACGGCTTGACATTAAAGCCTAGGCATAAGTCGATGAATTCCTGCAAGGTTGGAGTACCGTTCGTCTTGTTGAACAGGTCCCCGACGCGGGTATGTTTCATCCCGAGCCTTGCCGCGAGAACACGCAACGATGGGTTGCCCTCGTCGGCCTTCTTCTCTGCGAAGAAGTCAATCATTGCGACATCTATATCGCTCCATATTCTCGCTGTTCTTGCCATGCCTCAATGTTAAATGTCCGAATTTTGCGACACGCCGTAAATTCATACTTGACAGATGTCCGCAAATTCGTACACTGTTAAGCATGACCGTAAATTCAAACAGAATCGCTGAGATGGCAGTCGATGGACTGAGGCGCGAGGCTCGCGCAGCCGAGGTGCCTCAGGCGGACATCGGGCAGGTCATTGGAAAGTCGAGGCAAACCGTGAATGTCAAGTTCCGCTCTGGAGACATGCGCCTCACGGAGTTCGTCAACATCGCGCAATCCCTAGGGATTTCTCCCCACAAAGTTCTTGAGCGTGCGGAAAAAAACGCCGCGCTCGCCGATAAGAAAGTGGCGTGATGACACGGCTCACCGACAACGACGGCCGAGAGTTCACGGTCACGCGCACCCCGCAAGTGGAGTCGGCCGGCTACCCGTGCCTCTTCGCGGTCACCCTCGACGGGCACACGGCGGTCAGGGTCACCAAGGGCGGCTTGCAATCCATCAAGCAGGAGATCAACCGCGCCCTGCGCGAGACAAGGGAGGCGTCCAATGAGAGCCGATGACCTTCACGGCCAGCATATCAAGCCCCGTCGGGCGGCGGGGTCCGGTACAGCGATGGGGGCACCCGTTGCCGGCCCCGGTGTTCGCCCCGCCACCCGACGTTTCCTCGACCGTTATCCGGTGCTCTGTCTGCTGGCATCCTGCACGGCGGGTCTCGCGCTCGTCATCGCGGCGCTCGCGTGGATCCTCTCGCATGACGGGTGCTCCCGCCCGATTGGGGCGGTCGTGGCGGTGCTGCTGCTCGCCGTGAGCGGGGTGTGCGCTTTCGCGCCGCTGCTGATGCTCGCCGCGAGCGATGCCCCGTGGCTGTTCCCGGAGGACTCCGAGCGCGAATAGGTCTTGGCCGGGCGTCGTTTCTTCTTCATCTTCCGACGCGCGGCCGGCGACAAAGGTCAGTCGTTAAAACCAAATAACCATAACTGAAGAGTTCTCAAACCGGTGTCGCGCCGGGACCCCTGCGGGGTCGAACCTATCCGGCGCGGCATCATGGGGCGGCGCAGGTAGCCCCCGGACGAGATCACGCGGGTCATGACGCGGGGCAAAGGCCGGGACCCGGTTCGATTCCGGGCCGTCCACGAAACCACAAGGTTTCAGCCGAAAAAAAAGGACGGTCCCCGCTGGCACGGGGACCGCCCGAAAGGAATACCCAAGAGAAAGGATACGTCGTGAGTGCAACGGTTTCAAACGCGCTGTCGGGACTGGTCACGGTCAGGCAGCTCGCCGAGCATACCGGCTACAGCCGTTCGACGGTCTACAAGTGGAGTTCCGGGGAGCGTCCCAGCCCCTATCCGGAGCCGGTTCGGAAGAACGGCCGCGTCATCGGCTGGCGGCGCGAGGACGTGGAGGCCGCCGACAAGGCCAACAAGTACAGCCGCGCCGACTGGCTCTACGGGCGAAAAGCCGCCTGAGATCCCCGCAGGCGATACGGGAGACCCAAGCCCCGCACAGGGGCGGGGACGGCTGCAAGTGGCCCCCGAGCCGAGATCGCGCGGTGTCATGTACGCGCGGCAAAGGCCGGGACGTGGTGCGATTCCCCGGCCGTCCACCACCGACAAAGACGAACGGCATGCCCCGAGAGGGGCGGAAAGGAGAAACAGTGAAGGACGACAAGGACGACGGATGGGACCGCCGGGAGGAGGGCGAAAGCCTGTTCGAATGGCCCCTCGACAGCACCGGCATGCACATGGGCGCCGGCCAGCTGCTCGACAGCCTCCTCGACACCATCACCCGGCTCAACCGCAACAGGGCATGGCCCCTGACCATCCTGCCCCCGCGCCCCGGCGACGTGATCGTCGACCGCGGCCGGCGCACGATATCGGCCATCTGCCTGTGGAAACGCAAACCCGACACCACCAAGGAGACGAAATGACACCGGAATTGCCACCCATCCGCACGTTCACCGCCCGTGAACTGTGCGACATCGCGCTGCTGGCCGACGCGCTCACCCCCGCCGACCCCACGGGCGCGGCGTCGGACAGGGAGCGCGCCGAACTCAAGGGACGGCTCGGCCACGCCCTGCAGCAGACCGGACTCGAACTCCACGCGCACAACCCATCCCCGACCCGAGGCGAGGCGGCGACGGCCGCGAGGCTGCGGGCCCTCGCCCTGGCCGCGTACGCGGGTCTCGCGCGCATCGAATACGACGCGCTGGCCGCCGGCATGAAGGACATCCACGCGATCGCCGTGGACGGCAAGGCCACGCTCGCCCGGCTCGCGGAGGCGCTCGACGGGACGGAGGCGTGATGGCCGGAGAGACCCTGGTGACCGTCATCGGCAACCTGACCGCCGACCCCGAACTGCGCGCCACCGCGCAGGGCCCGCAGGTGTGCGGCTTCACCATCGCGTCCACCACGCGCACGTGGGACCGGCAGACCGGCCGCTACGAGGACGGCGACACCCTGTTCATGCGCTGCAGCGCGTGGCGCGACCTCGCCGAACACTGCGCCTCCACGCTCGCCAAGGGCATGCGCGTCATCGCGCGCGGACGCCTGCGCCAACGCTCCTGGCAGGCGCAGGACGGCACGAGCCGCACCATGACCGAGATGACCGTCGACGAGATCGGCCCGAGCCTGCGCTACGCGAACGCGCAGGTGCGGCGCACGACATCCGGCGCCGGCCACGGCACGGGAGCCACCTACGGCGACCCCAACCGACCCGCCTACACCGGAGCCGCGCCCGGTGCCGGGCAGGCCGCGGCCGCCACCGACCCGTGGGCCGGCGACGGCTACGGGCAGGACGGCACGGAACCCGAATTCTAGAAAGGAGCACACGATGACAAAGAAGAACACCGGCAGTGTGCAGGAAGCGCTCATCCCCGACGAGATCACCCCGCTCATGCTGCTCGCCCTGACGCCCAAGGCGAGCCGCATGAAGGACGCGGCCGCCGCGTTCCGCCTCGCCGCCAGCAGGATGCTCGACATCGCCACCAAGGGCGAGTACATCGCCAAATACAAGAACATCGACCCCGTCACCGACGCCCTGTACGACGCCATCGACCTCGCGCAGCACATCTTCGACGCCGCCAACGCGGTCGACGACCTCATCAACTACCCCGTCGAGGCGCGCGAGCGCGTGGTGCGCGCCGACATCGAGCGCAGCCTGGCGGACCCGTGGCGCGACCTGCCCACCACCGGCGGCGGGCCCGACCCGGGCGTGGACCCGGACACCGGCGAGATCGGGGAGGACTGAGATGGGCAAGCGCAAGCACGGCAGGCAGCGGCTCGACCACGAGCGCCGTCTGGCACGCAAGACACGACACCCCCGGCGCAGGCCGGGCACGACCAAGGAGCAGTGACCCGCACCAGTGAGCATCACCATCACGGACATCCCCGTCAACGACCTCATCTCCAACCCCCACAACCCGCGCTCCGGCGTGGGCGACGTGCGGGAGCTGGCCGACAGCATCCGCGCCCAGGGGCTGCAGCAGCAGCTCGTGGTCACCCCCGACCACAAGGCAGGCGGCCGCGACATCTACCGCGTGGTCATCGGCCACCGGCGCCTGGCCGCGTGCCGGCTCGCCCGTCTGGAGCGCGTGCCGTGCGTCATACGCGACATGGACGAGCGGACGGAACGCGAGCTGATGCTGGTGGAGAACTGCCAGCGCCGCGACCTGACGCCCATGGAGGAGGCCGACGGCTATCAGGGGCTCCTCGACCTGGGCGCCGACGTGGGCGAGCTGGCCGGCAAGACCGACCGCTCCGAATCGTTCGTGCGCGGACGGCTGCGCCTGGCGCGCATCCCCGGTCAGGTGCGCGACGCGGCCGCGGACTCGTTCGCGCAACTGTCGCTCTCCCAGCTCGACGACCTGGCCGGGCTGGAGGGGCATCCCGGCATGCAGGCCGAACTCGCGGCCAAGGCCGGCACCACCGACTGGAACTGGACGCGCGACATGCTCGCGCGACGGCTGAGCGACGAGGCATGGCGGACCGAGGCACGCTCCGCGCTGGCCGGTCTTGGCGTGGACATCGACGACACTGAAGGCCCGGCGTACACGCCGCCCGACGGATGCCTGTACGCCACCAGATGGGGCGAAGGCAATCCGGACGCGCTCGCGCGATGGCTGGAATCATGGATCGCCGGGCACCCGCAGGCGGAGCCGATAGCGCGCTTTACCGGCCGGACGCTGGTCCTGTTCACCCGCATGAGCGCCCTGCAGCGGGCCGAACGCGACGCGGCCGCCGAACGGCGGGAACGGGACATGGCCCGGATGAGAGCCGACCATGAGCGGCGCGTGGAATTCGACCGGGCGGCGGCACGGCTGCGCCGCGACTGGATCCGCGCCCACGCCACGCGATTCAACGGCGGACAGCTGCGCCGGGCCATCACCGGCCTGGGACTGCTCGCCCTGACCGGCGCCGGCCAATGGACCGGACTGGTCGGCGGCGCGCAATGGGACAATCCCGACCGGGTCCTCAAGGCGTACGGCGAGCTCACGGCCACGCCCCTGCCCGGGGACGCCGGCCGCGCCGCCATGCTCGCCGAGCTGCGCCGCCGCGGCGACGCGGAAGGCGCCGCGAACCGCGAGCTCCTGCTCGTCCTGTGCGCCCAATGCGAGGCGTTCCCCGCCCCCGCCACATGGGAGGACGGGGACGAGCTCGACATGGCCCGCGCCTACTACGCGGCGCTCGAGACCCTGGGCTACCCCGTGTCCGACGCCGAGAGGCGGGCTCTCGACGGCAAGTACGCGCACGTGGAGGACGAGTCATGACATGGACGTCCATCGACGACGGGCTCAACCACAACCCGCAGACCCGGCCGGGCGCGGTCGGCAACACGGCGCTCGGCCTGTGGGTGCGCCTGTGCGTGTTCACGGCCGAGCAGATGCGCTACCCCGCGTTCGACGGCGCGTTCGACCTCGCCACGGTGCGCGACCTCAGGGGCACCAGACGGCAGGTCGACGAGCTGCTGGACGCGGGCATGATCGAGGACGCCGCGCGCCCGGGACGCTGGATCGTGGTCGAGGCGGCGACCCTCATGAAGTTCACCGGCGCGAACGGCGAGCTCAGGGCCAAGCGGGCCGCGGCCGGACGCGCCGGAGGCCTCGCCTCCGCACGCAGCCGACGAAGCAAGACCGAAGCAAGTGCTTCAAGCAAACCCGAAGCAAATGCTCCGCAGCAAAACGAAGCAGACGATTCAAGCAAACCTGAAGCAAATGGTTCAAGCAAAACCGAAGCAAGTGCTTCAAGCAAACCTGAAGCAAGTGCTTCGCAGCAAAACGAAGCAACCGGCCATACCATACCTAACCCTTCCCTTACCACCCCCAACCCCTCCGCGACCAAAACCGGGCCGGACGCCACGGCCGGGCACCAGTCCGACACCACGCCCGACACCCGGGCCGCGACCATGGCCGACGCCGAGGCGCGCATCCGCGCCGACCCCCTCCAGGCCATCGCCGGCGCATACCCCAAGCCCGGGCCCATGGGCAAGCCCGCCTACCGGGAGCGCGCCAGGAAGGCCCTCGGCCAGGCGCTGACCGACGCCACGCCCGAAACCCTCTACGGCGCCGCCCTCGCCTACGCCAAAGCCGTCGACAACGGCGACATGCCGCTGCGCTACGCGCCCCTGCTCGCCAACTGGCTCACGGGCGAATGGCGCTCATGGACGCCCCAAGACCGGCCACGGGACCACGAATGGCGCGGCATCACCAGCCAATGGATGCGCGACCAGATCCACCGGCAATCCCCGGGACTGCCCATCACCGACAGCCTCGAACAGGCGTTCTGGGCCAGCGTCAAAAGCGGCACCCCCGCCCTCGACGCCATCCGCGACCTGACCGCCCAGACCACCAAGGAGCCACGACCATGAGCCAGCCCGACGAACGAACCCGACGGCTCGTCCAACGCCGCGACGCCTGGAAATGCGCCAGATGCGGGCGTGACGCCGGCACCCACTGGAGCGGCGACAGCATCCACCACCGACGCCCCAGAAGCCACCCATGGCCCGGACTGCACCAGCCAGCCAACCTCCTGCTGCTGTGCGGCAGCGGCACCACCGGCTGCCACGGATGGGTCCACGCCCACCCGGCACCCGCCTACCGGCTCGGCTACCTCGTCCACGCCTGGGACGACCCCACGACCATCCCCGTCCACTACCACACAGGCGGCTGGCAGCTGCTCGACCAGGACGGCGGACGCCGCCCGTGCCAGCCGCCAGACACCACACCCCAGCCCACGCCAAACCCACCGAAAGGAACCCGACAATGACCAGCCACACCAAACCCCACATGCTCCTGTGGGTCGACACCGAAACCACCGGCCTCGACCCGGACCGCTGCGACCTGCTCGAGATCGCCTGCACCATCACCGACATGAGGGCCGAACAGTCGTTCGACCAGCATCACGCCGTCATCCACCCCGACCACGGCATCGCCATCACCCATGCGGACGACCTGACCGCCCTGCGCATGCACCTGGCCAACGGACTGCTCGAAGCCAGCCTCGACAGCGAGCTCGACTACCGGCAAGCCGGACTCGACCTCGCCGAATACCTCAACGACGCCGCCCGACGCTACACCCTCCACCCCGCAGGCACCAACCCCCGCTTCGACCTGCGGCAGATCATAGCCCACCTCGACCCCGCAACCGGCCTCGACATCCTCCAACCGCTCTCATACCGCCACCTCGACCTGACCGCCCTGCGCCTGACCGCCCAGGCCCAAGGAGACGACCCCTACACGGCCGGCCACGACACCGACCACCGCGCCACCACCTGCATCCAACGCGACCTCGCCGAATACCGCGAGCGCCTCGCTCACCTCGGGGAGACGCAACGATGAGCGGTCTGGTCGAGCCGGTGGACGGTGATGACGCGGAGTTCACGCGCCTGGCGCGCCTCGGCCGTCTGAGGGTCACGTATGCGTGCGAGTGCTGCCGCCGACGGTTCCCGGTGCTGGAGCGCGACGGCTGCTGTCCGGCGTGCCACCGCCGGCTAATCGCGGCCGGCGGAGTGCCCGGGACCGTGCGCATCCTGCCGAAGGGGGCTCCGGCCCCGGTGAGCGTGCGGGGCATGAGCGAGTACTGCGGCAACGGGCACAAGTGGCGTCCCGAGACGACGCGCTGGCGGTACCGCGACCGGGGAGGCCGGCACGGGAGGGGCTGGGAGCGCGACTGCCTGCTGTGCAAGCAGAAAAGCGACGGATTCGCGCGCATGGGCAGGAACGTGAAGGGCCGCAACGTCACCATCACCATCACCAAAACCGGCACCCACTGGAACAGCGGCACGCCCGGGGGAAAGGAGCAGTGATGCCGGACACCACAGCGAAGATCTACACGCGCGACCAGCTGCACGCCGCCCTGCACGCCGTATTGGACGACCAGCCCACGGACATGAACGGAGACCCGATCATCGGCATGGACGACATCGACCACATCGCCGACCGCATATACGACGAGGCCGGCACCGAAACCGACATCAGCCCACTACTGGAGGAGGAACCATGAACCTGCAGGACATCATCACCCGGGCGCTCGCCGACGGAGCCCAGGTCACCATCAGCATCACACCCAAGACGTGGACCGAAGACACCCAGGAGGAAACGGAATCATGAAAAAACTCGCCGCAATCACCCTCACCACACTCACAATACTGGCGCTCGCCGGCTGCGGGGCAGCCGGCACGCCGCAGGATCCGCAGCCGGTCTACGCCGAGCCTGCCGACCAATTCCCCTCATGGAGGACCTACCAACTCCCGGACGGGCGCCGGGTCAGCTGCATCCGCATCTACGGCGGTATCTCGTGCGACTGGAATCACACGGACGGCGCGGACAAGGTGGAGGACTGATCATGGCCGTCACGAAAAGCAAGGCGGAGATGGTCGTCACGTGGCACGAGCGCGGCGTCGACATCGAGACAACATGCAGGATGCTCGGCGTCACCCCGCAGGAGGCGAGCGCGATCATCCGCCAGCACGCCGCGGAGCGGGAGCGTCGGGAGCGGGCGGAGCGCATGCGCCCGAAATTCATCGAACCGCCCATGTTCTAGGCGCCTTTATACGCCTTTATATGCCCGTATACGTCTGCAGAAGGAGCGTAAAAATGGATCGGAACTGCCAGAACTGCGATAAGCCGGCCGAAGCGCCGTGGACGTTGTGCAAGACGTGCCGGCGCGAGTACGCGCGGCTGCTGCACCGGCTGCGCGTCAACCTGCACCTCCTCCAGGCGGTCGCTCGCCGAGAATACAGGCTCTCGGAGCCGGGAGCCGGAGGACGACCGCAGGGAGGGGACGCGCCCGCGCCCATCAACCTCCACGCGCAGGACATGCTCGACCAGACCGAGGACGGCCTGCAGGACATGTGGAACGAGACCGGCGTGGAAAGCCGTCCGAGATGGCAGACCCTGCTCAGGGACGCTCCACGACGACTGCCCGACCTATGCCGCGCCAGCCGCTCGGGACATTGGCTGACATGGCTCACCCACGCCTGCGAGCGCATCGAACCGCTCATCGACCGCAGGCCGCGCTCGCGCAGGATCGTCGGCATGTGCCCCGAATGCGGACGCGAAGTCCTCGCCGCGAAGGGCGAGACGCTGAGACTCTGCAAATGCGGGGCCGTCATCGACGTGGCCGAGCTGCGCGAGCAGAGCCGCGACAAGGCCGAGGCAATCCATCTCACGAAGACACCTGCGGGCATGAGCGAATGGCTGCGTGAGAACTACGGATACGAGGTCAGCCGCAAAGTAATCATCATGTGGATACGCCGTGGCAAACTCCCCAGCAGCAAGCCAGTGGAAGACGGATACTACGAATTCAGCATCAGGGAGATAGTCAGCATGGCAATGGCATATTCCAGCCGGCAGTAGGCTGTTGCCACCCCGTGGTATACTCCGTATCAAGATAAGTGCGAAAGCCTCTGGGACATACATCTCAGGGGCTTTACTCATACCCACCTATGCGCGTAGCTCAGCCGGTAGAGCGGCGGTCTCCAAAACCGCAGGTCGTTGGATCGAAGCCAACCGCGCATGCCACGGCTTGCGTACCGCAGAGGACCAGCCGGCCATGCCGAGACAGCACGGCGACCCGCAAACACGACAACCGGTCCGCGAATTAGAATCTCGCCCAAGCCACCAAACACACAGGATGGGAACATGAGCAACAAGGCAGGCTCAGGCCGATACCAAAATGGAGCAGCCCGCCGCAAATGCAAGGCCAGACACATCGCAGCCGAAGGACCAATACCGATCTGCCCGCTGTGCGGCAAACCCATAGACCTCACACTCAAAACACCACACCCACTCAGCTGCGAACTCGATGAGATCATCCCATACAGCCGAGGCGGATCACCAACCAGCTATGACAACACACAACTCACACACAGAATCTGCAATCAAAGAAAAAGCAACAAAATAATCGCCAACACCACAGGCCACCAAAACACAAAAAAACAACCACAAAACACCATCCCAATCAGCCGCCAATGGTAACCGGGGGCCATACCCTCCCCCTCCCATGCAAGGCTCCCCACAGAACACAGCGCCCGCATCCCCCCGCAACCCGCGTGGAGTATCGTACGTTTGGCCGCTGGGGTGTCTGCGAGCGCCCGTGGAAGCCGTTCCGGCATGGTTTTGATGTTTTTGCCCCGTTGTTTTCCGAGGCTGTTACGTTTGATTTTACGCAGTTTTGATATGTCACGAAATTAGTGTTGCGAATCGTTGGAATATATGCTATAGTAATAGCTATGGTCAACCAATGTAGGAATTGCGGCCACTTCTTCCAACCCACACCTAACCCTAGGCGTCCGAGACTGTTTTGCTCGGACAGATGCCGCAAGGCGTGGAGCCGCAAACATCAGATACCCCAAGCGCTCAGGGCATTGCGCCGTTGGGTGCGGGCCGATGGTAAGCGTCCGATTATGTGCGATGGGTCGCCGGCCAGTTCGACGGACTCAAGTACCTGGGCGTCATATTCGGAGGTCATGCGCTCGAAGGCCGGTGACGGTTATGGCATAATGCTCGGCGATGGGCTTGCGTGCTGGGATTTCGACCATGTTGATTTGACCAGTCCGCCCGCGAAGGCGATGGAGCTGCTGCCGGATGCGATCTATGCGGAGGTTTCGACCAGCGGACATGGGCTGCATGTGTTCGTGCGGTCGTCGGAGGCGAGCTTCCGGCGTGCCGGTGCCGAGTTTTATTCGCATTCGCGGTTTATTCGCATGACGGGAAGGAGGTGGCCGAAGTGACCACGGTTATTCGTAATCAGGGCACGAGTCTCGCGGTGCGTGAGAAGCTGGCCGCTGATGGCAGGCCCGTGTTGTTGGCGTTTTCGTGCGGCAAGGATTCCATAGCCGCGTGGCTGGCGATGCGGGATATGGGCATCGAGGTCGTTCCCGCGTATCTCTACTATGTGCCCGGTTTGAGGTTCGTGGACGAGGAGCTTGATTATTTCGAGCAGAAGTTCCAGACCCGAATCAAAAGGTATCCGCACCCGTCGCTGTACCGTTGGCTGAACAATGCGGTGTTCCAGGCTCCCGAACGTCTGCGCTACATCGAGGCGGCGCGTTTGCCTGAGCCGTCGTATGAGCAGATGTGGGATTTCATCCGCGCCGACGTGGGCTTGGATAAGAGCACGTGGTGCGCGGATGGCGTGCGTGCGGCCGATTCGATTCAGCGTCGTGGCGCGTTCGTCCAGTACGGGTACTGGCGGCGCAATCTCAAGAAGGTCTCTCCTATCGGGGATTGGCTCAAGGGCGAGGTGCTGGACTGCATCAGCGGGCATCATATCGAGCTGCCGTGTGATTATGCGTGGTTCGGGCGTTCTTTCGATGGCATCGACAAGCGTTTCACCAAGGTGCTCAAGGACAAGGCACCGGACGATTACGCGACGCTGCTTGAATGGTTTCCCTTGTTGGAGGTGGATCATGTCAGGTGATTTCCGATTCGACTTTTCTAAGAAGTCCAAGGGCAAGAAGGCTGTGAAGCCGGTGCCGGAAAATCTGGACGAGAACGCGAAGGAGTACCGGGAGCGCGCCCGTGCGGAGCGCAAGCGTTTCGTGGATGCGACCGACACCGAGTTCTGGCTGTGCCTGTGTTTCCCCTCCCCCGCCGAGATGGCGCGGTGGCGTGAACGGTTTGGCTTCGGCGAAAACCACCGGATCTATGCGTACCGTGATATCGAGAAGCTACTCGCCCCGTACAAGCCGGCCAAGTCGTCCGCCGTGGCGTTCGGTGCCGGCGTCGGCTTCGGTGGTGGTCTCGGGTTCGCGGAGAAGACGCCTGACCCGCTCGCCGATGTCAAGTACTCCGATGATCTGGAGAAGGATTGTCTCGCCGAGTTCGCCGCCCTGCACAGGGCGCTGGTTTCGGCTTGCAGTCCCAGGAAGCTCGTGGAGCCGACCAATTCCGAATACTGGTTCGCCATCGCGTTCCCGTTGCGAGACGACAAGGATTCTTTCCTTGCCGAGTATGGTCTTCGCAAACTCGGAGATAAATACCTCGATGGTATGGCCGTAGCTCGGAAGCTGGGAGGTGAGTTATGAGGCGAGTCCGTTATGCGAGCACCAACGATATCCGCTATACGGGGTATGGGCGTCGCTCTTCCGGTTCATCCGGTGGCGGTGTGTCCGCCCTGCGTGTGAGTGCGTCCCGTTCCGCGTCGCGATCGAGCGGATCGTGAACCGGTAAACAATATTTTTTTCGTTCAAGCCGTCCCTATGTGGCGGCTTTTTCATTGGGAGGTTCTCATGCGACGCGGCTCTTCTTCGGCTTCCCGCTCGTCCAGCAGCGGGAGCGGCGGCAACTCATCCCGCTCACGCTCGAAGGGCTCAACGCTTTCCGGCGTCGGCTTCTCGAAAGAGCGAATATCCCAATACCGCAAACAGGGCTTATCCGACGAACGTATATCGAAGCTATGGCAGGATACCCTCAAGATGCGCGCGTTGATGAAGAAACGCAAGGAACAGGGAGTCAACGATCTTGAAGCCGGCGTTTCTCAGTCATGGAAGAACGCCCAGGCACGCCGAGACCGGGCGTTCGACAAGCGGTTCAACGACGAATGGAACAGATACCGCAGTGCAGGCTGGAAACGGTAGATCCCGATTTTTCTTGTCCGCATCGTTACTGGAAAGGAGGTGGATCGTGCGTAACCTGTTCCAGCGCGCCGGCAATGCGGTGCGTAATGTGGCCGGTCGTATCCGCAGCGCTTTTTCTCGCGGCGGCTCGCGTTCCTCAGGCTCCTGATTTTCCCGATGGAGGTGGTTGTCATGCGTCCGAGATACGTGCAGGGCGAGTTTGATTTCTCTCGTGCCGCCGGTTCCGCTCGCGCGAGTCGCTCCAGCGGCTCCTAGACATTGATTCGAGGTGATCCAGTTGGCCAAGACCACGATAACGCAGCCACAGTTGCCTGACGGCATCGAGTGGCCGGAGGCGACCGTGCGATGGTGGGAGCATTTGGCTTCCACCCCCGGAGCGGACTCGTGGACGGAGGCCGACTGGGACAACCTCATGAACGCCGCACTGATCCACGCGGACATCTGGGGTTCCGGCAATTTCGCCAGCGTTCCCATACTGAACAAGCTGCTGCAGGATTACGGCATCACACCAGCCGCACGCAGCCAGATCATGCCGGCGAAAGCCCAGAAGCAGGAGCGGCATACGCCGCTCGATGAGATAGCCGAACGACGGAAGCTGAGGGTGATTCAGGGTGGCAAGGCGAAGAGGCGTACAGGAACCTAGCTTCGCTCTGGTTCCCAAGCACGCGCAGTCCGAGGGAGGCGAGGCGTGCGCGCTCGCAGCCGGCTACGACATGAAGCCGGATAAGTGGCAGCGCATCGTGCTCGAGGGGTGGCTCGCCACGGATTCGAAGCTGCAATGGGCGGCGTCGGATTGCGGGTGCGCGGTGCCGCGCCAGAACGGCAAGAACGCGATTCTCGAGTTCACGGAGCTTTATCTCTCCGCGATCATCGGCATGAAGATCCTGCATACGGCGCATGAGGTGAAGACCTGCCGCAAGCATTTCCTGCGCATGAAATACTACTTCGAGAACGCGCGCAAGTTCCCCGAACTGTCGGAACTGGTCACCTACATTCGGGCCACGAACGGCCAGGAGGCCATCGTGTTGAAGAACGGTGGCAGCATTGAGTTCATCGCCCGTTCGAAAAGTTCGGGCCGTGGTTTCACGGTGGACGTGCTGGTGTGCGACGAGGCGCAGGAGCTGACCGACGAGCAGATGGAGGCCATACAGCCCGCCATCTCGTCGGCACCCTCGGGCAACCCGTTGACCATCTACACGGGAACGCCGACACCGCCGACCTCGCCGGGAACGGTGTTCGCGCGCATGCGCCGCAACGCGCATCGTGACAAGCCGCCGAAGAACCTGTGCTGGTTCGAATGGGCGGCGACCGAGATCGGCGACGTGCACGACCAGCAACGCTGGTACCAATACAATCCATCGCTCGGCACCCGACTGCTGAAGAGCGTGGTCGTTTCCGAATCGGAGAAGATGACCCCTGACGGTTTCGCCCGCGAACGTCTCGGCTGGTGGAACGATCAGGCCGGCGCGCTGTCCGATATCGATGTTGACGAGTGGGCCAAGTGCAAGACCGACAACCCTTGCATGGACGGCTACAACTCGTATGCGGTCAAGTTCAGCGCGGACGGCGCGAACGTCACCCTCGTGGCGTGCGTGCGCCCGCCACGCAAGTCGGGTGAATTGCCGCACGTGGAGGTCATAGCCTCGCGCAGCATGCGCGGCGGCACCGGCTGGCTGGCCGACTGGCTGACCGCCGAGAAGGACGGTGCGGAACGGTGGCGCAACGCCATCGGCATCATCATCGACGGGCGCGTGGGAGCGCCCACCCTGGTCAACAGCCTCATCGACAAGGGCGTGTCCAAAAGAGTGATCGTGGTGCCGCGCCCTTCCGACGTGGCGGACGCTTGTTCGATGCTCGAACAGGCCGTGAACGACCATGAGCTTACCCATTTCGGCCAGCCTCTGCTTGACGAGGCGGTGGGTCATGCGAAGCATAGGAAAATCGGCGACGGGTTCGGCTACGAGCCGTCCATGGAGAACGTCGATGTGAGTCCCGTGGAAGCGGTGGCTCTCGCGTATTGGAACGTCAAGACTTCCAAGCGTCATCCGGGAAGAAGAGCGAAGGCGGTGGCATTCTGATGCAGATTCCCAGTCTTGAAAACGTGCAGGTCGATAATCTGCCCGACGAGTGCCGAGAACCGTGGGATTTGATGATACGTCAATGGTCCCAGAAGCTCGAACGTAACCTGTTGCGCACCAAATACTACGACGGGCGAAACGAGCTTAAGAATCTGTCCATCGCTGTGCCGGACAGCATGGCGGGGATAAGCGAGGTCGTGGGCTGGCCGCAGAAATCGGTGGACGCTTTGGCCGACCGCATCGTGTTCGATGGTTTCGTCGGAGTCGGCGACGACAGCCGCGATCCGTTGGGTTTGGATTCGATTCTTTCAGACAACGACTTCGACGTGGAATTGCCGCAGGCCATCCGCAGCGCGCTCACTCACTCATGCTCGTTCCTGAATGTACGCAGCGCGGAACCGGAAGACGGTCTGCGTTCCAAGGTGTCCGTGTCGTTCCGCAGCGCGCTCTATGAGACCGGCCTGTGGGATTACGCCCGTCGCGGCCTGTCGGCGGCGTTGTCGATAACCGATATCGACCGCTCCCAGTACGCGCAGGCGAACACCATCGTGCCTTCCGAACTCATGCTCTACATGCCCGGCTACACGATTCGTATACGCCGCACGCAATCAGGCCGCTATCATGCGGACGCTCCCCGGAACACGTACATGGATCATGTGCCCGTTTACCTGATCCCCTACCATCAGGACCTGAACCGCCCCTTTGGCCGCTCGCGCATCAGCCGCGAGGTCATGAGTATCACCGACACTGCGGTGCGCACCATGCTGCGCATGGAGGTAAGCGCCGAATTCTATTCGAGCCCGCAACGCTACCTCATCGGCGCGGACGAGCCGCCCGAGGACAAGAACGGCAAGAAGCTGACCGGCTGGGAAGCCACCATCTCGAAGATGCTCAACATCAGCCTCAACGAGGACGGCCAGGCACCCGCCATCGGCCAGTTCACGCAGATGACCATGCAGCCGCACACCGACATGCTTCGCGCACTCGCGGCACGCATGAGCGGCGCGACCGGCGTGCCGCTCAGCCAGTTCGGCGTCATGACGGATTCCGGCCCTTCCTCGTCCGAAGCGATCATGGCGGCGGAAAGCGAACTTGTCATCGAGGCGAAGAACGCCTGCCGCGCCATCGGAGTGCAACTACGCAAGGCCGCGAGGGACATCGCCATACTCAACGGCACCAGCGAGGACAGCGACGAGCTCGACCGCTTGCAGGTCAACTGGCGTGACCCCGAACGCCCATCGCAGGCCGCGCTCTCCGATGCCATCGTGAAGCAGGTGACGGCCATGCCGTGGCTCGCCAACTCCGACGTTATTCTGGAGAAGCTCGGCTACACGGATTCCGACATCACACGCCTGTTGGTCGACAAGCGCAAGGCCGAGACCCGCAGCGTGCTTGACTCCCTCGTGAACGGAGGCAACAAGGATGACGGACAACCGGCAACTGGACCAGCTGCAAGCCAGCCAAGCCAGAGCGGTGGAACTGGCGCGCCGCGATCTGGCGAAACTGTGGGGGACGCTGCAACAGCTCAGTCCTGAATGGCAACGTGACATGCTGCTCGACTACGTGCCGCAACTGGTCGCCAAATACGGCGACCTCGCGGCACAGGCCGCCTACGAATGGTATATGCGCGTCCGTGGCGAATCGGTGCCCGAATCATGGGAGTACGACCTGTCCGACTCGTTTCCCGGCGACGGCATCGACAAGACGATACGCTGGCAGGCCGGCCACCTGTGGACCGACCCGCAGACCATGCAGGCGTATCTTGTCGGTGCGATGCAACGCTGGGTCATGTATTCGGGGCGCGAAACCATCGCCCGCCTGTGCGAGCACGACCCGTCCGAACCCCGGTACGCGCGCGTGCCGAGAGGCGCGAAGACGTGCGCGTTCTGCACGATGCTCTGCTCGCGCGGCTGGGTGTACCGCAGCGAGAAGACCGCAAAATACGCCAAAGGCTCGTTCAGCCTGTTTCACGACGACTGCGACTGCCAGATAGTCCCCGAATGGGACAGGGACCAAGCTCACATCGAGGGCTATGACCCCGACCGCATGTACTCGGAATACATGCACGCCCGTAGCCTCATCGAGAACGGCGGCCTGGACGACGACACCTATCGGATGATAAAGGCCACCACAAAAGGCAATCCCGACAATCCCAACGACCCGAACACGATCACCTATGTGATGCGCCGACTCTACCCCGACCGTTACAAGGACGGCTACGGGGTGCCACGACCGTCGCACTCGAACTGAGATTTTCCCCAACCACCCGCACGGGTGGTTTTTTATGCCCGAAACGGGCCCAACCCACTAGGAGGAACCATGACCGAAGAGGCCAACGGCAACCAGCAGGCGGCATCGACCGAGAACGGAGCGAAGCCGCCCGAAATCGATTACGAGGCCAAATACAGGGAGGCCGTCGCCCATTCCCGCGAATGGGAGAAACGCGCCAAGGACAACAAGGCAGCCGCCGACGAACTGCAACAGCTCAAGGAGGCCCAACTGTCCGAAGCCGAAAAGACCGCCAAGCACATCAAAGAGCTTGAAGCCAAGAACGCCGCCTACGAGGCGGAAAAACAGCAGAACGAATGGAAGACGCAGGTCTCCAAGGAAACCGGCGTGCCCATCGCACTGCTCCATGGCTCCACGCTCGAAGAGATGCAGGCCAACGGCAAGGCGCTCGCCGACTACATCGCCGAGAAGACCAAGCCGAAGGTGCTCGCCTCCTCCGAATCCAACCAGCCGCCCGCACCATCCGGCTCCTCCGGCGACTGGATCCGTGACCAGTTCCTTGAACAAAAGCAGAAATAACCTCCCCACTCCATAGAAAGAAGGTATGACGATGGTTTCCAACGTGAACTCCATCATCACCAGCGGCGACCTCGGCGGCGGACTCATCCCCACCGAATACGCCACCCAGATTATCCAAGACGCCCCCAAGTCGAGCGTATCCCTGACCCGCATGCGTCAGATTCGCATGAGCACCCGCACGCGCACGCAGCCGGTGCTTGACTCCAAGCCGATCGCCTACTGGGTGGGCGGCGATACCGGCCTCAAGCAGACCACGAAGATGAAATGGTCTGGCCTGAGCATCACGGCCGAGGAACTTGCGGCCATCGTGCCCATCCCGGAGGCCGTCATCGCGGATTCCGGCATCCCAATCTGGCCGGAGGTCATGCCGCGTCTGGCTTCCGCGCTCGGCTACAAGCTGGACCAGGCGACCCTTTTCGGCGTGGACAAGCCGTCCAGCTTCCCTGACGGCATCATCCCGCAGGCCATCGCGGCGCACAACATGCTCACCCAGGGCAAGGACCTCGCCAAGGACGTTGCCAGCATGGGTCAGAAGCTCGCCGAACAGGGCTTCGCCATGAACGGCTTCGCCAGCAAGCCGGGCCTGAACTGGGAACTTATCGGCCTGCGCAACGCCAACGGCAGCCCGATCTACGTGCCCTCGCTCGCCTCCGGCGCGCCGTCCACCCTCTACGGCTTCGGCCTCAACGAGGTAGACAACGGCGCGTGGGATACCACCAAGGCCGTGCTGCTCGGAGCAGACTGGTCGAACTTCGTGGTCGGCATCCGTCAGGACATCACCTACAAGATGCTTGACCAGTCGGTTATCTCTGACGATAACGGCAAGGTGATTCTGAACCTCGCGCAGCAGGATTGCGTCGCCATGCGCGTCGTGTTCCGCGTCGGCTTCCAGATCGCCAACCCCATCAACGACGTGCAGCCCGACAAGACGAAGCGCTTCCCGGCGTACGTCATCACGCCGGCATCGACGTCCAACGGAGCGTGATGGCCATGGGACTGAACAAGCAGATACAGTTCGTGCGTCAACCGAAGCCGACTGACGGCGAGATTATCGCTCAGGTGGCCGTTTTTGACGGGGACGGCAATCCGGTCGATGTCGGCGGCGTCCCTCCCACCGCCGACACGCTTGCCGGCGCCACCAACACCGGCAAGGCGGTGCTCAAAGCCACGGATGCAGCCGACGCGCGCAAGGCCATTGGCGCGGGAACGTCCAGCTTCAGTGGAAGCTACAACGACCTGTCGAACAAGCCGACGATTCCGCCCGCCTACACGCTGCCCGCCGCCACGGCTGAGGCGTTGGGTGGCGTCAAGAAAGGTGCCGCGATCCCGGATCTCGCGAGCGGCGCGGATGCGGCGACCATCGCCACGAAGGTCAACAGCATCCTCGCCCAGTTGCGCGCGATCGGTGTCATCGCCGTCTGACGTGGGGAGGTGCGTTATGGCCGACGAAACGGAAGAAAACCCATTCGCCACCCACACGGAATTGTCCAAACGCTGGAAGCAGATGCCGGACGACCCGGATTATGTTGACCAGCGTCTGGCCGATGCATCGCAGTTCATTCGCGAACAGTGCCCCGATTGGCGGAACATATCGCGGGCGACGCTTGAACGCATCGCCTGCGAGCTCGCCAAGGATGTGATCTCGTCCGACATGCAGACCGAGGGCGCCGGTTTCGATACGACCGGTGCCAGCAATCTCAGTCTCACGGCGGGCGATTTCACCCAGTCGATGACCTTCTCGAATCCTCGCGGCGAATTCTATCTGTCCAAGGGACAGAAGAAGGCGCTTGGGCTCACCGGCCAACGCTTCTACAGCATCGACCTGTCGAACGGGGAGGCGTCATGAGGGGCGAGACCGTGAAAGTGGTGCGCTGCACGCCCACTGGCGAGACCGACCCGGGCGGCTCGCCCGTCACGAAGGACGATATCGAATCGGTGGGCAACGTGCTCGTCTCGCCGGGTGCCATGTCGAATGCAACCGATTCGCTGCGCCCTGACGGAGTGACCGTGGCGTTCACGTGCCTGTTCCCGCGCAGCTACGCATACCGGAGCCTGCGCGGGGCGAGCATACGCATCGACGAGCATGACTACAAGGTGATCGGAGACCCGAGGCCATTAGACGGCGGCATGAAGCCGACCGCCTGGAACCTCAAGGTCGAAGTCACGGATTCGAAGGGCTGATGTCCAATACCGTGAGACTCGATTATTCGGCGTTCCTCGCTTACCGCCAAAACGAGGGCGCACGCATTGTCAAGGCCGAAGCCGACAAAATCGCGGGACGCGCCAACTCCACCGCCATGCGTGCCGTGCATGTGTCCGCCGGAGAGGATCACGTTCCGCGTTACGAGGCAAGCGTGCGCACCGGCCCCAAAGGTGCCACGGCGAACGTCTATCCGGCCAACCACGCGGCCCACGTCGACAACGCATTGCACAACACGCTTGCCAAAGCAGTGGGAGGTGGCGGCTGATGGCCGTGAACGCGGAGAAACTCGTCATGGACTGGCTCAACGCGGACCCGACGATCAAGGCCGAATATCCGGCGATGTTCGACGTGCCCGCCGGATCGTCGGCCACGCATCCGATGCCGTTCGTCACCGTCGAACAGGTCGGAGGCACGGACGAACCGTTTCGCAGCCTGCCGCTTATCGCGGTGCAGGTGTGGGGCGAGTCGCGCTGGCTGGTCTCCGAGGCTGCGGCGAAACTCATACTCCCCCGGCTCAAACGTATCGTCGAACTGCCCGAGGTCGCCGATATCGACATCACCGGGCGCACGCATTTCCCCATGCCCGACGGGCGGCCCCGTTACCAAATCATTCTCCAGTTGATTATCAAATCAGACGATTAGAAAGGCTGTAAATCATGGTTGATTCCACAACCAACGATTCCACCATGGTGTCGTTGGGCAAGTTCAAGGTCGGCGGCTACGCCTACTGGGCACCCGCCGGCACCACACTGCCCACCGACTCCGCCACCGCATTGCCCTCCGCGTACAAGCTGCTCGGCTACCTGTCCGAGGACGGCCTGACCAACACGACCGACACCGACGCCACCGAGATCAAGGACGCGAACGGTACCACCGTGATGAAGATCATCACCAGCTACGCCGAGTCCTACCAGTTCGCCCTGCTCGAAGTGCTGCGAGCCGAGTCCGCGAAGCTCCGCTATAACTCGGACGCGGTCACCGGCACCGACAAGAGCATGACCATCAAACACCAGATGCCCTCCGACGAGGACTTCGTGCTCGTGTTCGAAATCGCGATGAGCGGCGACGTCAAGGACCGTCTCGTGATCGGCAACGCGACCCGCGCCGAGTTCGGCGACCGTCAGGTGCATGCCGGCGACCCGCAGGTGTACGACATCACCGTCTCCGCCAACGACATGGGCTCCGGCGTCACCGCCATCGAATACGTCGGCATCGCCGCGTCCCGTAGCGTGGCCGTCACCGAGGCCCTGGTCGGCAAGGTCATTGATCCGGTCAACGGCGACGAGACCGCCGAAACCGGCGAAGGGACCCCGGCCGCCGAATAACGGTTCTTCCCGCGTCATGCGTTCGACGACTTCCCCGCGACGCGGGAACCCTCATTTTTTCAACCCTCGAAGTCGTCCATGGTTTTTTGGAGAAGTCATTATGTCACGAAACCGTCATCATCGTTACGGTAATACCGCCAGCAACAACGTCCCCGGCAACCGTCCGCAGGATCACAGGCCCGCGCAGGGCAAGCCACGCACCGTCACCGTCAAGGGCATCTCCCTGACCATCGACCCGAAGGTGCTGGACGATTGGGAGTTCGTGGAATCTCTCTATGACCTTCAGGCCGACCCGAAGGGCAACGCCTTGCAGATCATCCCGTTCCTGCGCCGACTTCTCGGCGACTCATACGGCAAGGCCAAGAACGAATTACGAGGCGCTGACGGTCGTATCGACGGCGAAACCATGGGAGCCTTCCTGAACGAACTGTTCGAGGAGATGAGCAAGGCTTTCCCAAACTCCTGACGCTCGTATACCTGCTCGTCCGCTGCCCCGACCAGCTGGCGGCGGACATGAGGCGCGTATATGGGCTCGGCATCTACGAGCTGGACCCGTTGGAGACGGCCGCGTTTGCCGCGAACCTGCCCGCCGGCTCCCTTATCTGGCAGAAGCTGGACGCCCCGGCCGCGTGGACGCTTGACCAGTATCTGATGACCACGCTGATCGACCAGATGAACATGTGGATGTGGGGCAACGCCGACCCGAAGAAACGCGGCCCACAACCCGAACCGCTGCCACGACCCGGCAACGGAAGCGGCCATGCCGTCGCGAACCCCTCCAAGCCGGAGGACTCCGGGGAAGCCACGCGCAGGACGCGCACCATCAAGCCCATGGCCCTGACCATCGAACAGCTCGACGCGTTCATGAGCCGCGACTTCACGGACGTATAGAGAGGAATGGTCATGGCATACCAGCTGGCTCAGGCGTACGTGCAGATCGTGCCCAGCATGAAGGGCGTAGGCAAGGCCATCGAGAACGCGTTCGACGGGCCGTCGAAATCCACCGGGCAGAAGGCCGGCCAGAGCATCGGCTCGGGCCTCTCCGGCGGTTTCGCGGCGAAGGTGGGCGCGGTCGCCGGCATCGCCTCCACCGTGTTCTCCAAGGTAGCCTCGGTGGTCACGGGAAGCCTGAACTCCGCGATCTCGCGCGCCGACCAGATGAACAACTTCCCGAAGGTCATGAAGAACCTCGGCTACAGTTCCGAGGACGCGGCCGCCTCCATCAAGAAGATCTCGAGCGCGCTCGACGGCCTGCCCACCACCAGTTCGGCGATGACGGGCATGGTGCAGCAGCTCGCCCCATTGACCAGCAATCTGGATCAGGCCACGAACATCGCCCTCGCGTTCAACAACGCGATGCTTGCGGGCGGCGCTTCGACCATGGAGCAGGAGAACGCGCTCACCCAGTACACGCAGATGCTGAGCGCCGGCAAGGTCGATATGCAGGCATGGCGTTCGATTCAGGCCGCGATGCCCGGCCAGCTCAATCAGGTCGCCGAGGCCATGCTGGGCGCAGGGAAAAACTCAAACGACCTGTATGAGGCCATGAAAAACGGGTCAATCAGTTTCGATGATTTCAACAAGAAGGTCATGGAACTGAACCAGAACGGTTTCGGCAAATACGCCTCGTTCGCGCAGCAGGCCAAGGACGCGACGCAGGGCATCGGCACCGCCATGGAGAACGTCAAGAACCGTGTAGCCAAGGCCGTGCAGAAGGTCGTGGAAGCGGTCGGCGTGGAGAACATCGCCGGCGCGATCAACGGTTTCTCGAGCCAGTTCGGCAAGGTGGGAGACGCCGCCGCGAGCATGGTCACCGGCGTGAAGAACTGGCTCGGACAGCTCTGGCAGGCGCTGAAGGACAACGGGGCGTTGTTCACGTTCAAAAGCCTGTGGGACGGACTCAGGGACGCGATCATGGGCGTCGTCAACATGGTCATCGACTGGGCGCACATGATTCCCCCAGACGGTCTCGCCAACGGCATCAAACTCGTCGCCGACACGCTCGACTGGTTCGTCCAGCACGGCAAGGAACTCGCGCCCATCATCATCGGCATCGGCACAGCGTTCGCCGCAGTCAAGGGCTATCAGGCGCTCAACAGCGGTCTACAGGCGCTCACCGGAACCATGAACACGGTGACGACCGCCGCCAAGGGCGTCAGCAACGGCATCATGCTCATGATGGACTTGGGCGGCCCGGTCGCCATGCTCAAACAGATGGCCGGAGGGCTGAGCCTCGTCAAGACCGCACAGACCGCATGGAGCACGGCCACGAAGATGGCGACCGCCGTGCAGGGCGCGTTCAACGCCGTCATAGCCGCAAACCCCATCGGCGCGATCGTCGTCGGCGTCGCGGCCTTCGTGGCCGCGCTTGTCTGGTTCTGCACACAGACCGAGGTAGGCCGCAAGGTGTGGGCGGCGTTCACGTCGTTCATCTCCTCCGCATGGCAGAAAGCGGTCGATTTCGTCACCAATCTCGGCCAGAACATCGCCAACTTCTTCACGCAGACGCTTCCTAACGCGTTCCAGTCGGTCATTCAATGGTTCCAGCAACTGCCTTCCGCGATCGGGACGGCGTTGTCGAACCTGATTACGTCGATTGGCACGTGGGCGGTGAGCTTCGGCCAGTCGGCGTTGCAGGCGGGACAGCAGTTCGTCTCGAACATAGCGAACTTCCTCACGAATCTTCCGGCGACGATAGCCTACTGGCTCGCCTATGGCATCACGTTCGTGGTGCTGTGGGCCGCGCAGCTCGGCTCTCAGGCGATTTCTGCGGGCCAGCAGTTTCTCGCGAACCTCGGCACGTTCTTTGTGCAACTGCCGGGCAATATCTGGAACTGGCTGACCTCCACGGTTGCGTCGGTGGCGAGCTGGGCCGCGCAGATGGGTGCCAACGCGCTTTCCGCAGGCTCCCGGTTCCTCAGCAACGTGGGCACGTTCATCTCCCAGCTTCCGGCGAACGTCGGCTCGTGGCTGAGCGGGGCCGTAAGCGCCGCAGCCAGCTTCGTCGGCCGGATGGCGTCGAACGCGGTCAACGCCGGCTCCCGGTTCCTCTCGTCCATCGGCTCCTACATCTCGCAGGTGCCCGGACGCATCGGTGCCGGGCTTTCCGGCGCGATAAGCGCGGTCGGCTCGTTCGCCAGCAGCATGGCATCCGGCGCGCTTCGCGCGGGCCAGCAGTTCCTGAGCAATCTGGTCAACACGCTTGCATCCATACCGGGACGCATGGTGTCCATCGGCTCGCAGATCGTGCATGGCATTATCAGCGGCATCACGGGCAGCATCGGCAAAGTTGGCAGCGCCATTCTCGGCGGCGTGAAAGATGCCATCTCCGGCGTGAAGAACTTTCTCGGCATCCACTCGCCGTCACGCTTGTTCCGCGACCAGATAGGTCGGAACATCGGTCTCGGTCTCGCCCAGGGCATCAGCAACAGCCAAGCCGCCGTCATGTCCAGCATGAACGGCATGGCCTCGGACATCGCCTCCACACGGTTCACGACTCCCGATGTAGCCACCGGCTACGGTCTGAGCCCGACCAGAGCCTCCGTCTCGACTGGCGGCGAACCGTTATCTGGCGAACTGCTCGGCGAACTCCTGTCGGAACTGCGCGCGCTGCACGCGGATATGCCACTGATTATGGAGAAACTCGGCATCGAAGTCGATGGTCGTGAACTCGGAAGGGTGATACGAAATGCGATCGCTTAGTTATGTGTGCGCCTCGACCGGTGAGACGATCCCACTGGAAGGGCCCGATATCTGGGCTCAGACGGCGGAGGGGCTGCGCGGCCGCGAATGGTCGTACACCCTCGGATACCGGAGTCTAACCGGAGTAAGTCGCACGGCGCGCGAGGCCGAGCTTGACCTAACCTATGTCCGCTGCCCCGAGAAGGTGGATTCGACTCGCCGCCTGTTCGACGCGGACGTGGCCGCCGGAACGCCCGGCACGTTCGACGCGGACGGGTGGACGACTCGCGCCTACGTGGTCAAGGCGGAACCGCAGACCATCACGCCCACGATGGTCGAGACGCAGCTTACCGTCGTGCTCCTGGACGGCGTGTGGCGGAGGGAGACCACCACGCATCACGATCCGCGAACCGACGCCGGCAGCGGACTTGACTACCCGCACGACTATCCGCACGACTACGGCGGCATGAGCATTCTGGACACCGTGGCCAACACGAGCGGCATGCCGCAGCCGATACGCCTCACGATCTTCGGCCCATGCGTCAACCCGTACGTCATCATCGGCCCCAACCGGTACGAGGTCGACGCGACCATTCCGGCCAGCAGCAGACTCGAAATCGACGGCACCGCTGACGCCAGGACCGTCATCATGATCTCCGACACCGGCCTGCGCACGAACCTCTTCGCCAAGGCCGTGCGCGGCACCGGACGCGGATCCGGCACCTACATCTTCGAACCGCTTCCCCCCGGCACGAGCACGATCAGCTGGGCTGGCGGATTCGAATTCGACCTGACCGCCATCGAAGAGAGGAGCGAACCGCCATGGACCTGATCGTCACCGACACGAATGGCACGCCGTCCGGCTCGTACGCCTCATGGACGCTCGACCTGGCATACGGGTCGGGGGAGAACGACTTCGAACTCCAATGCCCGGCACGCCTGAAACCAGGCTGCCGATGGTGGGTCGACGGGACAGGCTGGGGCGGCATCGTCGACGACGTGAAGACCAGCGTCACCGGCGGCGAGGGCGAGCTCACCTACCACGGTCGCGACTGGCACGGCCTGCTCGCCTCGAAGATCCTCGAACCCGACAAGGGCAAGGACTACCTGACCGTGAGCGGCACGATCGGCACGCTCCTGCGCACCGTCATCTCCCGTATCGGGCTGCAGGACATCATCACCGTCACGGAAGGCGCGTCCAAAAACGCAAACTGGCGGTTCGACCGGTACTGCGACGCGTGGAGCGGCCTGTCCAAGATGCTGCGCGCATCAGGACTGCGGCTGCGCATCACCGCAGCGCAGAACGGCGTGACAGTCGACGCGCCGCCGATCACGGCCGCCGGCGACCTCATCGACTCCGACCTCATCGACTTCGACGCGACACTCGCCTCGCATCCGATCAATCACCTGATCTGCCTCGGCAAAGGCGAACTCAAGGACAGGATCGTCGTCCATTGGTACGCCGACCAGAAAGGCACGCTCAGCCACACGCAGACCATCAAAGGCGCGGACGAGCGCGCAAGCGTCTACGAGCTCAGCAACGCCGACGCCGCCGAACTCGAGACCAAAGGCAAGACAAAGCTCCAGGAGCTGCGAGATACAGGCAGCATCGACGTGGACGTTACCGGCGGCATCGACCTCGACGTTACCGGCGGCATCGACCTCGACGTGGGCGACACCGTGACCGGCCGCGACAACACCACCGGCATCAGGGTCACCGCCGAGATCACCAAGAAGATCATCAAAGTCAAGGACGGCATCCCGACCGTAACCTACGAGGCGACCACCGCGTCCACGGAATCGACCGGCGAGACCGGCGGCGGTGGATCAAGCTCCGGAGACGGCCACGCCTACTACGCCGGCAGCGGCCTCACCCTCTCCAACTGGACGTTCAGCGCCGATGTGACCGCCGCAGACCTCGAAACGGTCCGCAGAACCGCCACCGAAGCCAACAAGGCCGCAAGCGACGCCGCGGCCGAAATCGGAGGCGCCAGAGACCTCGCCAAACAGGCCGGCGTAAAAGCCGACACGGCCACCACCACGGCGCAGAACGCGTTGGCCGCGGCGCAGGCGCGAATCTTGGACATCACTGCGTCGGCTCCAGTCACAGTGACCCGCAACGACGAGACGGCTGCCATCACCGTCGCACAGGCCACATCATCGGCGGACGGGCTCATGGCCGCCGCAGACAAGAAGAAGCTCGACGGCATCCAGTCCGCCGCGAACAAGTACACGCTGCCAGTGGCATCCACCGCCACCCTCGGCGGCGTCAAACCCGATGGCAGGACCATCACCGTCGGACCGGACGGCACCATCACCGCACAATCCAGCGCGACAGAGGCATCCTTCCTCGCCGCACACCCGATCGGCTCGCTCTACTGGTGCGTCGCCGGCAACCCCAACGACCATGGCGGCACATGGAAGGAAATCCACACCATCATCGGCGGACACGTCTGGCAAAGACTCGCCTGAAAGGAACAGCATGGCAAAAACCACGAACATCACCAAATACACATGCGACCGCTGCCACGACAGCGCATACCTCACCGAAGGGGATCCGCGCACGTCGAGCGACTGGCACCAGATCAAACACACCACCGCGGACGGAGTGACGCAGGAGGCGCTGGCATGCACCTCATGCCAGCAGGAATTCAAGAAACTCGCCGCCACGCAGGACGCGGCCTACACGGCATGGCTTACCAAGGGAAAGGGCTGACATGACCACCACGCTCATCACAGGCAAGGGCGGCACACCGCACATCACCAGCGGCGACATGGGCGCCATGCAGGCCGGGGTCATCGGCAACGGCAGCTACCTGCTGCAGGGCAGCGACGGCACTTTCCCCACGGTGACCATGCAGGATGCGAATCACGCGCTGATCCCCGTCCTCAACCTCGTGGTCGAAGGACGATACGCGCGCGTCACCGAGGCCGAGACCGCGACCATCGAAAGCGGCATGAGCGGCCAGAACCGCAACGACCTCGTCTGCCTCAAATACACACGGAACAGCCAGAACATCGAGACCGCCGCCATCGCCGTGCTCAAAGGCACGCCAAACACCGGTACGGCCGCCGACCCGACCGTCCCGTCGGGCAGCATCCACTCGGCCTCCGACACGGCGTGGATCCCGATCGCCCGCATCCCGATCAGCGGGATCACGCCCGGCACGCCGGTCATGCTCATCAAACAGCTGCCTCCCATGTCGAAACTGTGGGATTCCGTAACCCTCACGAAACCAAACGATAACTGGGACGTGGATTATCGCACCGCGTTTGTCGGCGGGATGTTGATCGTCGCGTTTCATGCCATTCGAGTCAACACGGACTGGACTGCCCCGAGGATATGGGATACGTCCAAGCTTTTCAGGCTTCCGACTGGATTGGAGGCCGCGTTCGAGGTGCATTGCGCCACGGTGTCCAATTCGAGCGTGGGGCTTCATGGCGTCGAGGTGCAGACCGCTGGCAACGAGATCAGCCTTCGCTCGGCCGCGAAGATGACGCTCGGCAAAGGCGGTTGGGTCGAGGGCTGCATCACGGTACCGCTTGATCGTTGATTAGACGACCGGATAGCAGAGCGAGCCTACACAACCCTGATTGCTGCCGGCGCGGATGACCGTGAAGCCCTTCGCATTGTACAGGGTTACGGAAAGCTATTCAGCAGGTCAATATGAGTTTCTGCCATGCCTTCTGCATGTCCTTGAGGACGCTCAGATCGGGCTTGAGGTAATACCGTGCGGTGGTTTGGATGTCGGAGTGTCCGAGCTGTCGCGCGACCACGCTGATGTCGGTTCCGGCCTTGATAGCCAACGTGCCGAACGTGTGGCGTAGGTTGCGCGGAGCGTCTGCGGATACGCGGACGGCGAACTGCCGGGCATGCTCGACGAAATCGGCCTGCCTTTGGTGTTCGCCGCCACCGACCACCCGTATTAACCAATACCAACGCACCGTGGGATTCCACCACCACACACAGAGAGGATCGCCAATGCGACATCCCGTCAGAGAGGAGCCACATGGCTGACGACATCATCACCAGCGTCGTCGCCGGCCTCCTCATCGCCGCCATCAGCGCCATAGCCGCCGGCCTCTGGCACCAACTCAAAAACCTGCGCTCGCAGATCGCCGACGAGGAGACCCGAAGGGCGGAGCATGAGCAGCTGATGGCCGACATGAGGCGCGGCTGCGAACACGAAAAACTCGTCGACGAGGCGCTGCGCACGCTTCTGCTGTGCAAGCTCGAACAGCAGCAGGACACGATGGTGCACGACCACCACGGCGTCGCCGACAATGACTTCAAACTCCGCGCCCAACGTGTCTACGACGCCTATCACGGATTGGGCGGCAACGGCCACGGCACCCAGATCAACAACGATATCCAGAATGCGCCCATTGCGCCCCGGCTGGGAGGAAAGCCATCATGAGCATCACCATCAACGGCGTCAAGCCCGGCACGGCCACATTGACCATCCGGGCTGGCACCCAGTCGGTTGATGCGCCCGTCACCGTGCGGGAGAACCTGCGGCGGTGGCTTCCGATGCCGGCCACGATGTTCGGCGTCACCTACGCGGACGCGCGATTGCGCGTCCGACTCTGTAAAACCAACCAAAGCCCCACACCCGTGGGGCTTCTTCTGTAAGGAGAACCATTATGGCAAACACCACCGGCGTGGCCGACCACAAGGCCACCGGCCCGGCGATTCCCGGCCTGACCGTGGAACGCACCAAGGCGATCATCCTGCTCATCGTCCAATTATTCAGCGTCGCGCAGACCGGCCTGAGCATCGCCGGCATCAGCCAGCTCCCGTTCACCACCGATCAGGTGAGCACGGCGATCACCGGCGTCATCGCCGTCATCGCATCCGTGTACGCGTGGTGGCGCAACAACAACCTGACCGGTGCCGCAGTGCAGGGACAGCAGCTCACCAACGCGATCAAAGCCAACATCATCGCCACCGCCACCGACGCCACGACCGGGACAGCTCAGGCGGCCTACGCGGTGTCCGACTCCAGGGGAGCCGACGCGACCGCTGACGTGGCACCCATCGAGGAGGTGTCCTATGGCGACGGCGAGTGAAGTCCTGCGCATCGCGGCGGGCGAAATCGGCTATTCCCGTTGGACCGACCCGCAGCCGGGCACGAAGTACGGGCGCTGGTACGCCCAATCCCACGGCTCATACTATGGCGCGTCGGGCGTCCCGTTCTGCGCGATGTTCGTCAGCTGGGTCATGAGCCGTGCCGGCCAAGCGTTCCCGGGACTGCCCGCCGCCTACGTGCCATACGTGCTCAGCGCGGGACGCTCCCGCGCGGTCACCACGCGCAGCGCCAAACCCGGCGACATCGTGATATTCAACTGGGACGGCGGCGTGGTGGACCACATCGGCTTCGTGGAAGCCAACCACGGCTCGTACATCCAGACCATCGAAGGCAACACCAACAACGGGCGCGTAGCACGCCGCACCCGCGCATGGAACACCATCGCCGCCATCCTGCGCCCCGCCTACAACGGCGGCGCCACGTCGTCCGGCGGCGGCACGGGCCGGCTCACGGTAGACGGCTCCTGCGGGCCGGCCACCATCCGCCGCTGGCAGCAGGTCATGGGCACCAGCGTGGACGGCATCATCAGCGGCCAGTACAGGCCGGACGGCCGGACATGGGGCCGACCCGCGCTCGTGGACTCGTGCGTGCGCTACGGTGGCGGCGGCTCCAACCTCATCCGCGCCGTCCAACGCAAGCTCAGCCTCACCGCGGACGGGCTCCTCGGCCCCGCCACCATCCGCGCCCTGCAGAAACACCTCGGCGTCGCCCAGGACTCATGGTTCGGCCCCGGCACCGCACGCGCACTCCAAAGCCGCCTCAACACCGGCAGATTCTAAACACAAGCGCCCCTCGACTCCTATGCATGGAGCCGAGGGGCGCTTCTGCATATCTGCGTCAGAGGCGGGACTCGAACTCGTCGATCGTCATCTCGAGCGCGTCCGCCACTCTTCTGGCCGTGCCGAGCGCCATGAGCCTCGGGTCGCGCACGCCCCTGACCCACTCGTTGACCCGCTGTCTGGTAAGTCCGGCGGCGCGCGCGATCTGCGACTGCCGCATCCCCCGTTCATCCAGCATATCCGCGAACGTCATCCGTTCCGCCTCCCCGCCAGGTATCCGAGCGTCCCGGCGCACAGCGCCAGCACGCCTGCCGGTATCGAGTGTCCGGACAGCCCGGCGGCGAACGCGCCGAGCGCCATGACCAGCGAGCATAATCCCAGTCTGTCGTTCATGATGTCCCATGCGATAGGATGGGAGCCGGGCCTTCCGGATAGTTGGGATATTCGGAAGGCCCTTTCCTCACCGCCTGCGCCGCCTCCGTGGCGGCCTGCGCGGTTCGGGCTTCCGGTGGAGGGCAATCACCACCGTGGCTATGGGTGCTATGACCGCCCCGAGCCCGGCGAGAAATTCGCCCGCCGCCTTCAGCAGCTCCGTGACCTGTTGCATGTTCACCTCCTTTCCTTGCCAACTCCTCCATTGTAACCCAAACGGGTTACAATGTCAAGCCGGAGGAACCCCGACACACCGTATCCACACCATTCTCGGCACCCTATTTTTGCCCACATTTTGCCCACATTTTCACGGAAAAACGAGGAAAAACAGTGAAAAACAGTGTTAAACAGAAAAGCCGCTCACCCCTACTCGCACAAGGGAAAACGGCGGTTTTGCAACGATGCGAAATGGAGCGGATGACGGGAGTCGAACCCGCCTTTAAAGCTTGGGAAGCTTTCGTTCTACCGATGAACTACATCCGCAGTGCTTTGTGCACAAGTCGTCAGTGTATCACATGACGGCGATGCCCGCGAACCTTGCGCAACGAAGCTAGTACAAGTACTGCGGGCTGCTGCCGCCGCCGATGCCGGAATTGCGCATCTCCTGCGACATCTGCATGAGCCGGCTGATGCGCTCGTCGGTAGGTGGGTGCGTGGAGAACAGCTTCGAGAATCCGCGCGCGGAGAACGGGTTGGCGATCATCATGGATGACACCGACTGCGTGCCCGCGGTTTTCGGCATCGGATTGGTCTGAGCACCGTAGGAGATCTTGTTCAGGGCGGAGGCGAGCGCTTCGGGGTCGCCGGTCAGGCGGCTGCCGTCCTCGTCGGCGTCGAATTCGCGGGTGCGGGAGATGGCCATCTGGATCAGAGAGGCGCCGATCGGCACGAGAATCGCGCTCACCAGCACGCCGATCAGACCGAAGACGCCGGAGGAGTTGTCACGGTCGTTGCTGCGACCGCCGCCAAAATACATGAGCGAGTATCCCAGATACGTGATGATGGTCGCCAGTGCGGAGGCTATGGCGGAGGTGAGGATGTCGTGGTTGTACACGTGCATGAGCTCGTGGCCGAGGACGCCGCGAATCTCGCGCTCGTTGAGTATGTTGAGGATGCCTTGCGTGCAGCATACGGCTGCATGGCGCTCGTTGCGGCCCGTTGCGAACGCGTTGGGGCTCATGGTCGGGGCGACGTAGATGCGAGGCATCGGCTTGCCGGCCTTGGCGCTGAGTTCGCGCACGATGCGGTACAGTGCGGGAGCTTCCTGCTCGGTGACCGCGTGGGCGCCCATCGAGGCGATGGCGAGTTTGTCGGAGAACCAGTACGTGCTGAACGTGGAGACCAGACCGATGACGATATATACGCCCAGCGTGCCGCGGCCACCGCCGGTGGCCCACCAGATCAACATGACGATGGCCCACATCAACGCAAAGAGCAGCGTCGTTTTCAGGCCGTTGAAGTGGCCGCGCACATGCAATTTACCGTCCATAGCCCACACACTAAATTCACTGTCTGACAGTTGGCTGGATATGCGCCTTGAGCACAATGAAATGATTCCGGAGGCACGGGATGATACAAGTACGGGCAAAAACAAGCCGCCGCCCGCAATGTCACGCGGGAGGCGGCTTGATCGATGTATACGAGTCGCGCTACAGGTCGCTCAGGCGTGAGCAAGCTCACGCATCTGATCCGGCTCGACGACCTTCTTGTGCTCGCGGCCTTCCTTCGCGCCCTCGGAGCGTTCGAAGGCGTCGACCTTCTTCCAACCGGCGAAGTCAATCGGCTTGACACCGCGCTCGGCGAGCAGGCGGTCGATGGACTCGGGGTCGCGGTCGACGGCCACACGGCCGCCTTCGGCCGCCTTGGCGAGGTCTTCCAGCATGTTGGTGACGATCATCAACGCGTCGGACTTGGTGGAGCCGATCAGGCCGACCGGCCCGCGCTTGGCCCACCCGGTGGCATACAGGCGTTCGCGCACGTCACCGCCGGCGGCCTCGGTGGTGATGCGGCCATCGCCGTTCGCGTTGGCCAGATGGGCGCCCTTCTCGTCATAGGTGATGCCGGGCGCTTCGGCGGGCTTGTAGCCGATTGCGTGGTACACGGCCTCGACCGGGTAGTCTTCAAATTCGCCGGTGCGGTGCATCTTGCCGTCGGCGCCGGTCTCGGTCTTCTCCACGCGGATGCCCGCGACCTTGCCGTCCTTGCCGAGGATCTCGGTGGGAGCGGAGTTGAAGTGCACGTAATACTTGCGATCTGCGGGGTTGCCCTCGTAATCGACGTCGCCGTCGTCTTCCATGTCTTCGGCCATCTCGCGGATGGTGAACAGCTCCTCGACCATCTGGCGCGTCAGCTTGTCCTTGCCGGCCTCTTCGATCGTGTCGTCATCCAGCTCGAAGTCGTCCTCGTTGATGATGAGCTGCACGCCGGGCAGCTTCTCCATCTCACGCAGTTCCTGCACGCTGAACTTGGCCTGGGCGACGCCACGGCGGATGAACAGATGCAGCACCTTGGCCTTGTTTCCCTGGATGCCTTCGTAGACGTTGTCGGGGATGTCGGTCTTGGCCTTGAGGTCGTCGGCGTTGCGCATGAGCTCGCGCGCGACGTCCATCGCCACGTTGCCGCCACCGATCACGGCGACGTTCTCGGCCGAAAGTGGCCATTCGCGCGCACCCGTGGGGTATCCGTCATACCATTCGACGAACTTGGCGGCGCCGTACACGCCGTCGAGGTCGGCGCCCGGCAGGTTCAGCGGTTTGTCCTTGACGGCGCCGGTGGCGAACAGCACGGCGTCGTAACGCGCCAGCAGGTCGTCCAGGGTCACGTCCTTGCCGAATTCCACGTCGCAGTAGAGGTGGATGTCGGGGTTGTCGAGCGTCTTCTCCAGCGCGGATGCGATGAATTTGATGCTCGGATGGTCGGGGGCCACACCGTAACGGACCAGGCCGAACGGGACCGGCAGCTTCTCGAACAGGTCGATGCGGGCCTTGGTGCCCAGACCCAGCTCCTCGCCGAGCTTCTTCAGCTGGCGCAGGAAGATGTCGGAGGAGTAGACGCCAGCGGGACCGGCGCCGATCACGGCGATACGAAGTTCATTGTTCTCAGATTCAGTCACGCGTTATAGGTTATCGCAAGCCACCGAATCACGGAAGGGGGCAACGGCGGGATTTCCCGGCATTGCCCCCATTGTTGTCGAATGTCACATTCGTTCTCGCCCGATCGTCCGGCGACGGGCGCGACCGGTCGACCACGACCGGCCCAGCTGCGCCCGTCGACCACGGCCCGTCAGTCACGGTCAAGCAGTGCGGTGAGCGCCCAGAGGATGCTTACCACGTCGATGGCTTCCTGCAGAAAAGCGCCGACCACGACGGGAATCAAGTTGAACGCCGCCGCAACCATGCCGATCAGGGCCAGCGCGAGACCGGCCAGCACGGCTTGCAGCATCACACGCTTGGTGCGGCGGGCGATGGCGATGGCCCGTGGAACGGCGGCGATGTCGTCGTTCAGGATCACCACCTGCGCGGACTCCGAGGCCGCAGTCGACGTGCCGTCCGTCATGGCCATGCCGATATCGGCGGCGGCCAACACGGGCGCGTCGTTCACGCCGTCGCCGACCATCATCGTCACGCCGCGCGATGGCGTCACGGTCGCGGTCGTGACAGCGGTGACCTTATCTTCGGGGAACAGTTCCGCATGCACGTCGTCGATGCCGACCTCACTGGCGATGATGGCGGCGGAGGATCGCTTGTCTCCCGTCAGCATGGACAGCTTGGCGACGCCGAGACCGCGCAGGCTCGCGAGCGCCGACTTGGCGTTAGCGCGCGGCACGTCACGCAGGACGATCCGGGCGATGAGATGACCGTCGACCGACACGTACGAGGCCATTTCATCCGGCGCGAGCATGCCGAAACGGGTACGGATCTCGTCCGCAAGCCGCCCCTCACCTTGTTTTCCGGACCGCCGGTCTCCATCAGTCGTGGCCCGGCCCGGGACGATCCGCTCAACCGGCAGGAACCCATCTTCGCTTGAGGCCGCGAAAGACAGTCTGCCTACGCGCACCTTATGCCCATTCACTTCGCCGGAGATGCCTTTCCCGGCGTCTTCATCAATGTGCTTGACGACCGGATAATCGCGCCCGTGACCAGGCCAGTCCGCATCGGGCTGCGGGCATAGCCGCTGCCCCTCCTCGAACCGCCGATGCAGCCGGGACAGAGCTTCCGTGCCGGCCTTCGCGATGCCTTTGGCGAGGATGTGCACGGAATAGGTCTCGACCACGCCCGCCATCATCAGTACGTGGTCCTCATTGAGGTGAGTGCCGGCGCCGGGCAGCATCTCGACGCGGGTCACCTGCGGCTGCTTCACGGTCAGCGTGCCGGTCTTGTCGAAGAACACGTGCGTGACGCGGCCGAGGTTCTCCAGCACGTCCTGTGTCTTGATCAGGATTCCCGACTTGGCTAGTCGGCCGGTTCCCGCCACATACGCGACGGGGGCGGCGATCAGCAACGGGCAAGGGGTCGCCAGCACCAGCACCTGAGCGAAGCGCGTCGGCACGCCGGACACCAACCATGCCACGGCCGCGATCGCCAGTGCGAGCACCGTGAACGGCACTGCCAGCACATCGGCGGTCTTCACCACCGCCGGGCGGGAATCCTGCGCGGCCGCGACGAGCGCGAGAATGCGCTGGTATTGCGAGTCGCTGGCGGCTTCGGTGGCACGCATGGTCAGCGTGGTCGAGCCGTTCACCGCGCCGGACATGACGCGGGCGCCCGCGAACACTCCACGCGGCACCGGCTCACCGTTGATGTTGCTCAGGTCGAGCGTGGCGGATCCGGACAACAGCTCGCCATCCACCGGCACGGTTTCACCGGGCAGCACAATCAGCACATCGCCGGGGGTGACGGATTCCACAGCAACGGTGTCATAGTGGGAAGTCGCAGCGTCGGACGACCCGCTGGCGGCGGAAGACGGCAGAGCGGCGACCTTGCGGAAGCCGTCGCCCCGGTCGTCGGAGCTGCCGTCGCTGCCGTCGCCGGTGTTGACACCAGCGACGCCCACGCCGGGCCGTCGCACGACGTGCGCGGTCTGGGGCGCGGCCGTCATCAGCGCGGTCAGGCTGCTTTCGGCCTTGGATTGGGCGTATTCCTCGATGGCTTCGCCGGACGAGATCATCAGCACCACGGCCCAGCTCGCCCAGTATTCCTGCACGGCGACCGTGGCGGCGATCGCCACGACAGCCAGCAGATCCACACCGACCCGGCCATGCCGCAAATCGTCGATCATGCCGCGCACGGTGTCGATGATCGTGTACGCCACCACGATGATGACAATCCACTGGCCCACGCCGGGATTGCCCAGTACAGGAATATCCGCCGCTCCCCACGGGCGCCATGACGGGCACACGGCAAGCGGAATGACCGTGAGCACGGCAATCGGCAACAGCGGCACTTGAACACACAGATGACTGCAAAGATAGATGAACTTACGCATCGTATCTCCTTACGCTCGTATACGGACCATCCGTCATCCCAGCAACAAGCGCGGAATCACGAACGGCATGCGACCCACGCCTTGTTAACCCATCGGCAGCACTGCCTAAAACGGCGAGGGCAGGCGATACACGGCGTAAAAAGATTATTCGATATTCAATTGTTCGTTCGATTATGTTGCGCGGCGGCACATGCCATCCACGTCTTCGACTAACTCTAGCAACAACTGCGAAAGGACACGCCAACGTCACGCGGGAACATGGCCGCAGACACAAGTGGAGGGACCGGCGCAAGCGCACCGGCCCCTCCATCATCGAGCCATGTCAACTGCCGGGCAATGTCAGCCGTCAGGCAGCGTCAGCGGCTTCGGGAGCGGAATTTACCACAGGCCGAACGGATCGGAGAACCCGCCGTTGCCGTAGTCGTTGTTGCCGTACCCGTTGCTGCCATTGCCGTTGCCATTGTTGCTGTTGCCATTGCCGTTACCGTTCTGGCCGTTGCCATTCTGGTTGTTCTGGTTGTTGTTCGAGTTCGAGCTGCTGGAGCCGTTCACCGCGGACTCCTCCTTGTCGAGCGTCACCTCGACGTCCATGGTCTTGCCGCCGCGCACGATGGTCAACGTCACCTTGTCGTTGAGCGCCGATGCACGTACATAGCCGAGCAGCGAATACGTGCTGCTCACCGCGTTGCCGTCGTACGCCACGATGACGTCGCCCACCTTCAGGCCGGCCTTGTCGGCGGGGCTGCCGGACACCACGGCGGAGCCGGAGGTTCCCGCGGTGACCTTGGCGCCGGCGCGGGTCACGCCGTCCGCCTCGACCGTGCCGGTGGTGATTGTCACGCCGAGGGCCACGTGCCTGACCTTGCCGTCCTTGATGATCTCGTTGGCCACGCGCTTGACGAGGTTCGACGGAATCGCGAAGCCGATGCCGATGGAGCCGGCGGAATCACTGGAGGTCGCGGTGGAGGCGATCGACGAGTTGATGCCAATCACCTGGCCGGCGGCGTTGAACGTCGGGCCGCCCGAGTTGCCGGGGTTGATGGCCGCGTCGATCTGCACCGCGTTGGTGACGATGTCGGAGCCGGAGTCATCGGTCACGGTGACCGGGCGGTTCAGCGCGGACACGATGCCGGTGGTGGCGGTGTCGTCATAGCCCAGCGGGTTGCCGATGGCCATGACGTCCTCGCCGACGGCGAGCTTGTCGGAGTCGGCGAATTCCACAGCCTTCAGGTCGCTCGGCGGGTTGTCGAGCTTGATGACCGCCAGGTCGGTGGTGGTGTCGGTGCCGACCACCTGAGCGGTGTACATCTGCCCGTTGGACAGCGTCACCTGAATCTGCTGGGCGCCGGAGATCACGTGGTTGTTGGTGACGATGTAGCCCTTGGCGCTCACGATCGCGCCCGATCCCTTGGCGGTGCCGTTGCTCAGCGCCGCCTGAATCGACACGACGGAGCCGGAGACCTCGCTCGCCACGGTCTTCCAGTCGGCGGCCTCGCCCGTCTTGGCGGTGGCGCTGCCGGTACCGGACTTGTTCGACTGGACGTTGGTCAGGGATGTCGTCGTCGGCGTGCTCACCCAACCATAGGTGAGCGCGAAGTATCCAACGCCGAGGCACAGCGCCGCGGCCACCAGGGCGGCCACCACTGCGGTCACGATGTGGCTGGCCGCGGAGCTCCCGCCGCGAGACGCGTTGCCGCCGTCTTCCGGCTGAGCCATGCCCTGATCCTGGCCGCCGTTCGGGCCTTGCGGGCCGAACGGGAAACCGTAGGGCGTGTTGCCGTTCTGGCGATTCTGCTGTGAGGCGTCGTCCGTCGGGCGCGTCATGAACGGGTTGCCGTTGAAGAACGGGTTGCCGCCGTTGCCCGTGTTCTGATTCTGCTGCTGGTTCGGCTGCGGCTGCTGGGGCTCCGGCTGAGTCGGAGTCGGGCCGTAGGCGCCGTATTCCGGTGCCGGGCGGTACAGCGGCTGAGTCGGCTGCGGCTGCAGCGGCTGAGTCGGTTCGGAAGCCTGGGCCTGCTCTGAGGTCGGCGCGACAGGCGCCAACGGCTGGGTCGGACGGGTATCCTGCGCTTCGGGCTGTGGCTGCTGCGCGTCGTCGTTCTGCGCGGGCGCTTCCTGCGGCGCGCCCAGCGGCTCCTGGGCGAATTGCTGATCCTGCGCATCCGAGGTCGTCGGAGCGTCCTGCTGCAGGTTGTCGTTCTGCGGCTGCTCAGGCTGGCCGTTATCGGCGGGCCAGTATCCATTGTTGTTGTCAGCCATGTTGTCTCCTTCAGTATTCGTAAGTATCAGCAGGCGGGTTGGGTCTCGTATCTGTGAGCCAGCGCGCCGCCAAGCTCTACGTAAGAGTAAAGATACCTGCTCTGGATGTTTCCTGAACGTTGATTGGAAGGAGAGAATGAATTACCTACCGTTATCATGAAGCAGGCCGTCGGCCTTGTCTCGTACGACATTTCCGACCGGTCAGCAGCAAAACGATTCTTCTGAAACCCGCGGATATCCCGTCCGAAAAGCGGACGCATCAGCCGGACAGCTTGAGACAACGATACGCCACGAACCGCCGGGAAAGCCCGCAGCAGGCTTTCCGAGCGCCATCTCCCGCCTTCCCGGCCATCGCCTAGAGTAATCGTATGACGAGTTTTCTGGAGCACCCGCGCGGCGCGGCCGATGGCAGGCCCGGCGACCGCAGCGCATTCTTTTTCGAAACCCTTACGCAACTGCCCGATTCAGCTGACGGCAAAGGCCGTGGCGGCCGCCGTTACGGCCGCACCGGCATCATCCACACGCCGCACGGCGACATCCGCACACCGGCCTTCGTGCCGGTCGCCACGCAGGCGGCAATGAAGGCCGTCCTGCCGGAGACCATGCGCGAGCTGGGGGCGCAATGTCTGCTGTCCAACGCGTTTCATCTGTTCGAGCGCCCTGGCCAGGATGTGCTCGACGCGGCCGGCGGACTCGCGCGATTCATGAACTGGGACGGGCCGACGTTCACCGATTCCGGCGGATTCCAGGTGCTGTCGCTGGGAGCCGGATTCAAGAAGACGCTGGCGATGGACGTGACCGGCATGAAATCGGACGACGTGATCGCGGCGGGCAAGGAACGACTGGCGTTCGTCGACGAGGATGGGGTGACATTCAAATCGCCGCTCAACGGCGACCGTCATCGTTTCTCCGCGGAAATCTCGATGGGCATCCAGCATAAAATCGGCGCGGACATCATGTTCGCGTTCGACGAATTGACGACGCTGATGAACACGCGCTCGTATCAGGAAGCCTCGGTGGAACGCACCTACCGTTGGGCGCAGCGTTGCGTGGCCGAGCACCAGCGGCTGACCGAGGAGCGGCTGGGCAAACCGTACCAGGCACTGTACGGCGTGGTGCAGGGCGCGAACTATGAGGACCTGCGCAGGCATGCGGCCGAGCAGATCGCCTCGCTGGACTTCGACGGTGTGGGCATCGGCGGCGCGATCGAGAAGCGTATCATCGCAGACACGTGCGCGTGGATCTGCGACGCGATGCCGGAAAGCCGGCCACGGCACGTGCTGGGCATCGCCTCGGTCGACGACATCTTCGCATGTGTGGAGAATGGCGGCGACACGTTCGATTGCGTTGCACCCGCAAGGTGCGCGCGCAACGGGGCGATTTTCACGCGCGACGGGCGCTACAACGTCAAGCGTGCCCAGCACAAGTTCGATTTCGGCCCGCTTGAGGAGGGGTGCGACTGCTACACGTGCCAGCATTACACGCGCGCATATGTGGACCACTTGCTGCGCGCCCGCGAATTCAATGGGTTCACGCTGGCGACGATCCACAACGAGCGTTTCTTCGTAAAGCTGCTGGACGATATTCGTGCCTCGATTGACGGCGGTTACTTCGACGAATTCCGCGACGAGTCGCTTGCCCGCTTCTATGCGAACGGGCCGCGCGGGTGAGGTGAGGGAGCGCTGCGACGGGTGCTTGCGGCGGGCGTCACCGCAACAATCACCGCAGCACCCGCCGCGACAATCATTACGGCGCCCCACCGCGACACGCCGAATTGCATTATCCACGTATCGCTGGTAAGTTATCTCTTTGTCTGCGAGTGTGGCGGAATGGTAGACGCGCTGTCTTCAGGTGGCAGTGAGTGTATGCTCGTGGGGGTTCAACTCCCCCCACTCGCACGTATGGAGAATCCCCGGAAAACGTTGGAACGCCAACGCTCCGGGGTTTCTCATATATGCCGGATACCGGGTTTTAGGGACTAGACGTGGTGTTTTAGACTTTGGTTTCTGGTCGGTTTGGTCCCGTTTGACGTGGGTGTGGGATTCGTCCCGGTCGGCCCCGGTGCCGTGTCCGGGTCCTCCGTCGTCGCCGTTGTCGTCGCGCGAAACCAACTGATTGCGAGATCAATCGGATCACGTGATAACCGGCCATTACTACAAAGAGCCCCCACTCGCTCCCGTAAATTACGGGTTGAAATCGCCGTTCTGGGCAATTCCCCGTGCAAAAATGCCGTTTTCGGGCCCGAAAACGGCGATTTCGCACGGGGAATCACGGATTTCGGCTATTTCAACCCGTAAGTTGCATCATATGAGCGCCTTGATCAACCAACCGTGGCGGCCGTCGTCGTAGAGTTCGTCGGTGAGTTGATATCCACGCCGCTCGTAGAACTTGTAGTGGTCGTTCTCCGAATGTACCGCGGCGATGGTTCCTCCACTGTGCGCAATACGGCGTTCGGCGTCGGCCAGCAGTTGGGAGCCGATACCGCGGCCTTGCGCGTCGGGCAGCACGGCGAGACGCGCGATCACGTACCTTCCCGGCTGATCGGAATGGTCGGGATCCGCATAGAATCGGCATGTCGCCACGGTCCGATTCCCGTCGAACGCCAGCAGATGCACGGCCACGGCATCCCACTCGTCGAATTCAGGCCGCCAGTCACGCTCGCGGATGAACACCTGCTCGCGTATCGCACGAGCCGTTTCAGGCAGATGGTCGTAGGCTTCGATTTTACCGGTCATGGGCGCCAGTGTAGCGCGTGTCATACGTCGTGCCGCGCCCGACATCGCGTGGACGCCTACCGTCACAGCCGGCCGGCCCACTCCCGGAGCAGACGAATCACCGCTCCGGGCTGGTCGATGTGCGCGTTGTGGCCGGCATCATCCAGCGTGACGAACGTGGCGTCGGGATAATGCGACAACAGGGCCCGTTGATCTTCAAAACCAACGATCTGATCCCGTCGTCCGGTGACGAACAGAGTCGGCCCGGCATAAGTGCCGAATACGCGCTCCGGGTCGTCATTCAGCCAATAACGGGCGTCCAATCTGGCGCAGGCGTCACGGTCGCACAGACGGATGCCCGGCAAAATATATGACTGATAGCGGCGCCACGCGGCGAATGACTGGTTGACGCCCATGGTTACGAAATCGAACGTCTGATCCTGAGGCAGCGCGTGTATCAGCGTCGGATTCGGCTCGGCGATCACATGCTCGGCGACATGACGACGAGTGCGCCGCGGATCCACCACCGGGGCGATCAATGCCAGCCCGCGAACCCGCGATGACTCGCGAGCCACCATCTCACGGGCGAGTGCACCGCCCATCGAATTGCCGACCAGCGCGAACGGCTCCCCCGCGCCGACCAGATCGTCGATGGCGGACTGCAGCCAGTCGGCCATCTCCGGCAGACCGCACGCGCGTGCCGGCAGTGCCGGAGTGCGGCCGAACCCCGGCAAATCCAGATATATGCGCTTCAGCGACCGCGACGCGGCAGCGCCCGACTCCGGGCACAAGAATGCCTCATCCAGCAGCATCAGCGAACGGTGGTCCACGCCCATGCCATGCACGAACACCACGGGCAACCCGTCACCCTCGGTCACTGCATATGCCTGCGGTTGAGTCATCACACGGTCCTTTCCACCGGTATCATCCGTCGCGCTTCGCGGCGCAACGCTTTACGATACCGTCGCCGTGCGATGTTTCGCCGAACGCCGGTGCCGGCACAGTTCAGCCGCGGCGGGCGAGTTGCACGGCGGTGCCGGACGCGGTGACCATCAGCATGCCGTTGTCGGCGCCAAGCACCTCGTAGTCGATGTCCACACCGACCACGGCGTGCGCACCCATTGCCTCGGCCCGCTGCTGCATCTCAAGAATCGCCTCGTTGCGCGCCTTCATCAGCTCCTCTTCATAGCCCTGGCTGCGTCCGCCGAACATGTTGCGCAGGCCGGCGCCGATATCCTTGAACATGTTGACGCCGGAAATCACTTCACCGAACACGATGCCCTGATAGCTATTGATGACGTAACCGTCGACCGACGGCGTGGTGGTGACGAGAATCATGATATGACCGCCTTTGGTTTGACTACGATTGACATCTTCAGTCTAGCGCCGAGCAGGTGAATCGTCCCGTCCTGTAGGTGGGCAGGACGGGAATTGATATAGGGATGATTTTTCAAGGACCGGCGCAAACTGACCGGCAGGAGCGGTACCGTCGCGTCCTGGCGCACCGAATTCGGCAAGCGCAGATTCGACTGCTTCACGGATGAGCGCTCCCTGATTGCAGCTGGTGATCACCACCGTGACGGCAGAGGGCGCGGCGGGCTTCAATGCTGCTTCCATAATCGCAATTCCAACAAGCGAGGCGAGAGTAGAGTGGAAGCGCGAGATATCCAGCGACAGACAGGATCAGTCATGATCAGCGCAGACGCCATCACATTGAGAACGTTCACCACAGTGCGGTTCAAGGAAGGGTATAGCGCCAGAGAGGTCGACGACTTCCTTGACGAAATCGTCGACCGCATGGCGACCGACGACCACTCGCTCGCAAGGCGCATCAAGGAGAAGACCTTCAGCAATGTGCGTTTCAGAGAGGGATACGACATCGACGAAGTCGACGATTTTCTCGATGAGGTGGCCAGAGGACTGGAAGGTGACGCGGGCGCGAGCACGGGCGCGAGCACAGCCAGCGCAGCCGCAGCGATTCCGGATCCGCATGAGACCGTCGCACCGGAGCCGGGCACGAGCTACACGAGCGACGCGAATCTTGCGGCCCCTTCATCCGACAGCGACGCGGCGCAGCTGCCATGGTGACGGTTGTGCTGGCGTCTCGCTGAAGGATCGCGGGCAGCCGACCTCCAACCGCGGCGCCGCGGTCATACCTGCTGGTGGTGGTATTTGCCGAGCGGTTTGTGTCAAACTTTCAGTAGCTGAAACTTCCGACAGCAATTGCAATCACTTCACATGCCACTCATGACACCCGTCCGCACAATCGCATTATCAAACGCCGCCGTTGTATCCCGGGTAACCATGGACTCTCATGCCAAGATCATCAACGTTGTGGGTGCGGCGATCGTACGCGATGGAGCGGTGTTATGCGCGCAACGCGGACCGGGAAAATCTCTCGCCGGATATTGGGAATTCCCCGGCGGGAAAATAGAGCCTTACGAGACGTCTCGTCAGGCATTGCATCGGGAGATCGAAGAAGAACTGCTCTGTGAGATCGAGGTCGCCGATGAGGTGTGCACCAGCGAGTACGCCTACGACTTCGGCACGGTCCGACTCATCACATTCATTTGTCACCTAATCGACGGCATGCCACGACTGACCGAGCACACGGACATCCGTTGGCTGGATCCTTCCGCAATGCCACAGCTGAATTGGGCTCCGGTCGACCGTACGGCCGTCGGCATCATCGCAGGCATGCGCTTCCTCACCCAGACAACGTCGGATACCTCCGAGGAACCGAGCCGGTCATGAATACGCGAGAATCACTCAACCCGCAGTCAGACCTCAAAACCGATGCCACGCATTCCGTGCTGGAAAGCGTCATCTCCGGACTGATCGAACCCCGGCAGGACGCCCCCGAAAGCTATAAGCCAACGCTGATCTCGAACCGTCCAGGCGGCCTCACCATGCATGATGAAATCAGCAATGCGCTCACGAACAGCGATTCCTTCGACATCTCCGTCGCCTTCGTCTCTCCTGATGCCATACTCAGTTTGTTCGAGGACTTCCGCAGTCATCATGCCAATGCGCCCGATCAGGTCAGCAGACTGATCACGTCGACGAAGAATCATTTCAACGACCCACGCGCTTTCTGGGAACTGCTTCACCTACAGCGGACGGCAGGCGTGGACGTCCGCGTGTGGGCAGGCTCCGACTCTTCAGTATCAGTCGCTCAAGGGCAGCCGTTCCATCCCAAAGGATACGTATTCTCGCGCCGCATGCGCAACGGCACCCCATACTACGACCTGTTCGTCGGCAGTTCGAATCTTACCGGCGCCGCATTGAACACTCAACGCGAATGGAATCTCAAGGTCTCATCCCTCGCCAATGGCGAACTGGTCGCGCAGGTGCGAGATGAAATCGACTCACAGATCGCCGATTCCAAGCCGCTCACCGAGGAATGGATCAAACAGTATGAGGAGGATTTCAAGAAGTACGCGCCGCCACGGCGCGACATTCTGAAGTCCCTCGAAGGCCGTGAGATCCAGCCGAACGCCATGCAGAAAGAAGCCCTCGCGAGCCTGAAGAAACTACGCGAGAAAGGGGAGCATCGTGCGATCATCGTGTCGGCCACGGGAACAGGCAAAACCTATCTTTCCGCGTTCGACGTGCGTGAGTACCGGCCCCGGCGCATGCTGTACATCGCCCAGCAGCAAATGATCCTCAAAGCGGCGATGAAATCCTACCAGAAGGTGCTCGGTTGTCCGCAATCCGAGCTGGGACTGTATACCGGCACCAGCAAACAACAGGATCGGCGCTACGTGTTCGCCACGGTGCAGACCATGCGTCAGCCGGAGGCCCTGGCGCAATTCGCCTCTGACGAGTTCGACTACGTTCTTGTCGACGAAGTTCATCATGCGGGCGCCGAAGGGTATCAGCGCGTCATCGACCATTTCAGGGACGCCGACTTCATGCTGGGCATGACCGCCACACCGGAACGCACCGATGGCATCAACATCTTCGAGTTGTTCGGCCACAACATCGCCTATGAGATCCGGCTACAGAAGGCTCTGGACGAAAACATGCTCTGCCCGTTCCATTATTACGGCGTCGCAGAATATCTCGGTTCCGACGAGGACCCGGACCAGGACATGCACCGCCTCGATGTTTCACAGGGGCTCGACGCGAAGGAGTCGAAACAGCTCAAATACGAGATCGGGCAGCTCGCCACCGAGCAGCGCGTGCGCTATATCATCGACAAGCTGCAGGAATACGGGCAATTCGGGATCCCCGTCACCGGGCTGGTGTTCTGCAGCAGGCAGGAGGAGGCGCACGAGCTGTCCCGCTTGTTCAACGAGCATTGGAACCAGCAAGCGGAACGCCCCTATCGCACGGCAGCGGTGACCAGCAAAGACGTCAACGGCAAGCCGTTATCGCAGGAAAAACGCGACGAATACGTCCGGCAGCTCACCGACGGCGAACTCGACTACCTGTTCACCGTCGACATGTTCAACGAAGGCGTCGATATCCCCGCCGTCAACCAGATCGTGATGCTGCGCAGCACAGAGTCCAGCATCATATTCACCCAGCAGCTTGGCCGCGGACTGCGCAAGTTCCCGTACAAGGACAGCGTCGTGGTCATCGATTTTATCGGCAACTACAACAACAACTACCTGATCCCCGTGGCCCTGTACGGCAACACCGGTGACCGCGACCGCGCGCGCAAGAACCTGCAGCGCAAATCGATCGGGTTGTCCTCCATAAGCTTCGACCCGATCGCCAAGGAACGCGTGCTGAAATCACTGGACACCGCCAACTGGTCCGAAATGAAGAAGCTATCGGAACAATACCGGCAGGTGCGATACGAGCTCGGCCGCATTCCGATGCTCATGGATATCTACGCCTACGATCCTTCCTTGCCGTATACATTGGCCACGAAGCGCAGCAACTACCTCGATTTCGTGCGATCGCGCGAGAAGAGCCTCGGCGGCGGCAAGAACCACGAGACAACATTTGAGGATCAGCTGGACCCGGTAACCGACACCGAAGACGCGGTCCTCAAGATGGCCACGGAATTACTGCTGCCCGGGCTGCGCCCTCATGAGTTGGCCATCCTCGAACGGCTGTGTCGGCTTGCCGAAGAGCGCCTGGATGACGAGACTCCTGTCAGCTGGAACGCATCCGCGCCAATCAGTCGAGATGCGCTGCTTGATGCGATCTGTGCGGACTTCCCACAGGCTGATCTCTCGGATGCGCAGTTCGACTCCGCTATCAGCGTGCTTGACTACTCATACTTCACCGGACCGAATCGCAAACGTTTCGGGAACCTGCCACTGGTGGAGACGCTGGCCGACGATGATCAGGGCGAACCGGCCTATCGTTTAAGCTCCGGCTTCGTCAACATGCTCGCCGAAAATCGCACGTTCCGCATCTTTCTCGCAGACACGCTGCGCACCGGTTTGGCCAATTGCCGAGACCTGTTCCAGGAGGCGCAGAGCCGGCGACGCGCTTTTGACCATGCGTTCCTGTATGAGCGCAAATACTCCATGGCCGACGTCATGCGGCTGTGCGGATGGAAAAAGGAGAACACGCCTCAGAACGTAGGCGGGTACCTGCTCGACAAAGACACCAACACCATGCCCATCTTCGTGAAGTACGCGGCCAGCCAATACGAAGACGAGTTCCTGAACGCACAGGAGATGAAGTACTTCAGCAAGAACGGGCGCACCCCGCAATCTCCCGAATTCCAGTGGGCGCTGAGCGGTGTGGGACCGGACTGGGGCCGTACGCATTTCGTTCCGCTGTTCGTCATGCGCAAGGCGGAAGAGGCCGACGGCAAATACTATTACGTCGGGCACGTCGCCGCGTTTGACAATCCGACGCTCACCACCAAGCCGAACGCGGCCGGAAACGGTACGGTGAAGGTCACGCTCTCCACACTGAGACTTGCGCGGCCGCTGGATCCTGAGCTGTACCGGCACCTTGTCGGGTGAGAGATTGCGCAGATAAGCGCTGTCAGAAGGCTATCTGCGTTTCGAGGGGGCGATTCGGTTTGATCCGAACATCTATCTGCGTTTCGAGGGGTTGGTGGCCAAGTATAAGCACCCCCAAAACCGCATGATTCCAATGGCGATTGGCGCTCAATACCCCGGGCATCGCGTTTTGGCAACCCCTCGAAACGTAGATAGACGTTTGGCGAACACGAAATCAACCCCCTGAAACGCAGATGGCTGCCCCTTCCCGCGAAAAGTCTGCCCGTTCGTATGAGGTTTGGCGGCGATTCGCGGCAACCGCGCCTTCACAATGTGCGATATACCTGATTCGCCTTCGAAGGAGCCGACGATGAGAGAATCTACGCTCATCGCCAAGAGCAGCATCCGACGCGCGTCGCCACAGCTGCGCCTGCGCACAGGATTGGCGTGGGGCATCGCAGTGGCAGTGGACGCTTGGCTAGTATGGCTCAAATGGTGGCGCCTGCCGAACACCATCCGCGAAATCATCAGAATGTTCCCCGAAACCGCATTTCTGCATGATCCGGCGATGCTGTGGCAATTCGTCGCTGCATCATGCCTGCAAGTCGTCGTTATCGCATCGTTGTATCTCGCCGTCGCAAGAATCCCGGCGCGCTGGGTGCCATGGCTGCGTATCGCGACGCTCGCCTCGTTCGCGGCGATCTGCATCGGTTCCAACGCCCTGGTGATCGCCCACGGCTTCAGCACTCCGGGATTCGTGTATTCTCTGGGATTGGCTGCGGCGGCCAGTCTCATCGCGACCGTTGCGCTAGTCCATGGCCAATGGCGGCGATGGCTGGCGCGGAGGAAAAGGCGCGCAACGGCTCTCTGAACGGCTATTCGCCATCCACCGCAGGCAACCAGTCGCCGTAGCCTTCCGCCTCCATGCGCGAGCGCGGCACGAAGCGCAGCGCGGCGGAGTTCATGCAGTACCGCAAACCGCCCCGGTTGGCTGGCCCATCGTCAAACACGTGCCCGAGGTGGATCTGCGTGTCGGCCGTCCGCACCTCGATGCGGTCGCGCCCCGGGATGCGATGATCCGCGTGCTCGGTCAACAGCTCGTCCGCGATCGGCTTGGAGAACGCCGGCCAACCGCAGCCGGAATCGAATTTGTCGCGCGATGAGAACAACGGCTCGCCGCTGACCACATCCACGTAGATGCCCGGCTCGAACTCCTCGTCGTAGGCGTTGACGAACGGCCGCTCGGTGGCCGCGAGCTGCGTGACCGCGAACTGTTCGAGCGTCAGGTCCCAGATCTTTTCCACATACTTCTGCCGCCGTTTCACGTTCGCGATGGCGGCCAGCGGAATATGGCAGAAGCCTCCCGGATTGGCGATCAGATAATCCTGATGGTGCGCCTCGGCCGGGTAGAAGTTGCGCAGCGGCTCGACCAAGACCGCCGGGCGGGCGGGCTGCCGATCGACCAGCTGCTCCAGCGCGGCGATATACACGGATTGCTGCGTCGCGTCCGTGAAGAACATGCCGGTGCGGTACTGCCGCCCACTGTCCTCGCCCTGACGGTCCACCGAGAACGGGTCAATGACCTCCAGGAACAGCAGTGTGAGCGTGCGCAGCGTCACCTGCGCTGGGTCGAACACAACTTTCACGGTCTCCGCGGCGTCGGTGACGCCCGCACACACCTGCTCATAGGAGGGTGATTCGACCTTCGACTGCGCGTAACCGACCGTGGTGTCGGTGACACCGTCGACGTTCTGGAAGTAGCGTTCCAGCCCCCAAAAGCATCCGCCCGCGAAATAGGCCGTCTGCATGGACGGGCCGTCCGCCGCGGCCGGGTTGCGCCGGGAGTTGTTTGTTGTATCGTGATTGTTCTGCTCGCTCATGCGTCTCACCATACCTGATTTTTCTTTGCGTTGCGTTCACTCACAGCACCGTCGATTGGCGGCGTTTCGCTCGTCTGTAGGCCAGCCGCCGATGTCACCGCTCAGATGCGCGTGCTGCGCTTTACGACTTTGGTCGCGTATAGGGAAAGTATCACGGCGATCAGAAGCGAAAACCACGCCTCCCAGCCGGATGTGGTCGCCCGCGCGGCGAGCAGACCGATAAGCGTGGTCACCACGGAAAGCCACATCAGTGCCATGAACGGCCGGGATTTGGACGTGTCCGCTCCGGCCCGGCGGCCGAGCCATCCGCCGATCAGATACAGCACGCAATTGCCCGCGAACACCAGGCCGAGCGTGAACCATGCCACGCGCAGGCCGATGCGCCACCCGCCGATCACTTGCACGGAAGCCGCGGGATCAAGGCCGGACAGTGACGCGAGCGCACTGATCGCCATCAGCAGCTGGACGACCGCGTAGACCATGACGATCCGTCCTACGGTGGTCAGCGTGCTGTCTCCGCGTGTGAAACGGGAGGATTCGGTGGACTCGGAGGATGATTCGGCTGGGGTCTTCGCTGCCGGCTGATTCGAGACGTCATTCACGTTTCCATCATAGCCTTCGCGGAGAACCGCGTCCGCGCCTCATGTGCCGCGGTTGCATCGCACCCGGATCATCCGCCGTCATCCTATTTTCTCGACGGTTCCACCCCACTGCTTCTGGAGCTTGTCAATGATGGTCCTGTAGCTGAACACCGACCATTTCTTGCCACTCAACAGCCGCCAGTCTCCCTTGGAGATGGTGCTGTTCGCTTGCTCGTCAAACATCTCGATGATTTTGTATCGCAAAGGCGCGCGGTACATGTCGGCAGCGAATTCGTTATCGAACGTGACGTAGGCGATGCGCGGCTTGAGGCATATCTCGACGTCCGTCACACCCGGATACCCTTGCGATGAGAGTTCCGACCAGCCGGACTCGCAGTAGATGCCAGCCTCCTCAACTGATTGTTGCATGTTCTGCGCACTCTGAGCAGGTGACTTGTCGGGCGATGACGGCTTGACGATGCCGTCCTTGAACAGGTTGGAGATCAGCAGCGCGGCTACGGTCAGCATGATGGCGAATACGACGGCGACGATGGCTCCGCCTGCGGTTCCGCGCACGCTCACTCGGTTGCCGCGTCGGGAAGCCACGCGAGCCATGACGATCAGTATGATGGCGACGACGATCAGCGCCGCCGCGCCGATTGCCAGGCTGCGCACGGATACCGCTGTCAGCTTCGCGATTGCATGGGGTGCGACGGCCCGAACCAGTGCGAGGCCGCCCACGATGAGCGCGATTACGGCGACAACAGTGACGAGGATCCGCGGAACGCGACCCGGACGCCCCTGCCCGGACTGATAACGTCGCCCCGAACCGGCCTTATACGATGACTCATGCATGGCAGCCCCCGTTCTATGCATTCGGATGCTCACCTATCACTATCCACACATCCCGCGACGCCTGGCCTGGCGGGCGAAACGTGGTTTTGCGTTCTTAAGTGCGCGCCAAAACGACGACCATGCGCACATAGGAACGTAAATCGCCCTGTTTGCGTTCCTATGTGCGCGGACTTGTCGTCTCGGCGCGCACTTAAGAACGCAAACAGTCGGTGAAGCGCGTCGCACGCGAGAGAGACCGTATGTCGGCATGCGGGCCACACGTGCTAGCGCACGAGGAACACCATGACAATGATCATCACAAAGCCGACGAAATCCGTGGGCGTGAACACCGCCCCGGCCCACAGCACGGCGGATATCGTCGCGGCGATCGGCTCGCTGGTACCCAGCATTGTGCCGCGCATCGAGCCGATACGCATCACGCCGGCCAGGAACAGCCAATATGCGCCGAACGTGCCTCCGACAACGGTGAACACCATCAGCAGCATGCCGAACCAATCCAGCTGCGGCGCGCTGGCCCACGGGCGGACGAACGGCGTCAGCACCAAACCGGATATGACGAACATGATGCCGTTGACAGCAAGATTGCCCCATCGCGCTACCAGCTTGGCCGGCAGAATCGACAGCGCCGCCGTACACGCCGCGTCGGCGAGGCCCCATAGCAATCCGACCAGTGGCAGCTTCAGCGTGGAAAGATCTCCTCCGGTGGCGATCAGCACTGTACCGGTAAACGCCAACGCCACGCCGATGCTCTCGCGCAGCCCCGGCCAGCGGCGCCCGCGTATGCACACATACGCCAGCACGAACAGCAGGTTCAACGTCTGCAATACGGTCGCGGTGCCGGAGTTCGTCCAGTCGATCGCGGACAGATACGAGACCTGCACGAACAGCACGCAGGTCAGCGCGGCGAGCAGCAGCATCGGGTAGGAGCGTCGGTCGCGCACCGCACCTGCCAATAGTTTCGGCGTACGCACACCGGCACAGGCCAGGAACAACGCGCCGGCCGCGAGCTCGCGCACGCAGGCGATCCACAGCGGGTCGGCGTGATAGTCGGCCATCAGCAATTTCGACACTGTGGCGTTGATGCCCCACAGCACACCGCCAAGCAGCACCAGCACGGCGCCCAGCAGCATGGCTTTCGGCGTACGCTCGAATGATGCAGTCTCGGGCGCCGACTCGGCGGCCGGCGTTTTCGACTGTTTCACGATATGTTTCACGGCATGTTTCACGACATCTTTCATTGCGGACTCATCCGGTCGGCATCTGTCACAAACCATCAGAACGTCGGCATCTCAGATGAGCCGAAGAAGCCCAGAATCCGCTCCAGATACGGCCCAAGAACGGCATTGGGCATGCTGAAAATCTCATGCAGCGAGTTCTCGATGCGTACCACACGCACATTCCCTCCATCGGAGTTGACCTCCTGCGCGAACCGGTTCTGCGGCTCGTTGAGCACCCACACGTCGCGCCCGGCCTGGAACAGCAGCACCGGCGTCTCGACATTGTCGCACGCCTCCGGCCGCTGCACGGCACGCGACAGTCGCAGCGCCTGCCGCACCCACGCGAATGTCGCCGCGTACGTCCGCTGATGCGGGTCGTCGATGCGCTGCTGTTGGAACCAGCGCACGCGGGCCTCGCTCGCGCCCTCGTAATCGGCCATATCCAGCTCCGGCGTGAACTCACTCTGCCCGAACACCATGTGCCGTCCCAGCCCGAGCCGGCACATCGCGCCGGCAAGCACCGACGCCAGCCAGTTCGGCATACCGGTCACCGGCGCGATCATCGGGCACGACAGCACGGCCTTGTCGAACAGCGTCGGATGCGTCTCCAGCACACTCGCCCCGATGCCGCCGCCCATCGAATGGCAGTACAGGTTCAGCGGACGGCCATCCGCGTAATCCTTGCCCACCGTCTCCGCGAATTTCGCCAGATCGGCCACATACCGCCGCCAATCATCAATCCACACTAGGGACGAATTGTCGACGTCACGCGCGGAATACCCATGTCCGCGGTGCTCGAACACGCACACCGAGTACCCTGCGAGCAGGAAGTACCACACCATCTCCGCATATTTCGCGGCGAACTCCGTGAACCCGTGGGAGATCACCACGGCACCGCGGAATGTGGCGGCGGCACCGTCCTCGCCCAACCGGTCGAATTTCGCCGCGTCGTAACACACGTAATGCAGTTTGCCCGCACGCTGCAGCGGCGGCAGACCGTCGTCGTCCGCCGGCGCCATCCAGCCTTCGGACCGGCATGTGGCAAGCGCGGGCAGCACCATCTCGCGCATCTCGTCTGCATAGCGGTTCTCGTCGATAAGCTTCACTTGCATAGCCCCCACTGTACCGCCTTTCACGCCGGCGACGGGCGGGGAAACGACCGGCTTCGTCCGGCGTCACGGCCGGGCGGCCGGACGGCCGGCAACCGGCGGCTACCGGCCGCCGCACCCGCGCGGCCAGCCCACCGCTCGCCCGCCGACTCACGTCACATGACCTTGGTGGATTCGAGATTGCGGATGATCCAATCATTCAACCGCATCACCGGCTTGCGCAGCACCAGGCCGAGTAGCAGCGCCGGCAGGATGAACAGCGCCAGCTTGCCCATCGACACCCAGTATTCGTTGCCGAATGACCCCGCCATCGCCGAATGCATCGCATCGACCCCGTACGGGAACAACAGCCACTTGCAGATCATCTGGAAGAACGGCGGCAACGTCTCGATCGGGAAGGTACCGCCCGAGCCGGCCACCTGCATGACCAGCAGCACCACGGCGATGGCCTTGCCGATGTCGCCGAACGACACGGTCAGCGTGTAGATCAGCAGCGAGAACACCAGCGCGCACAGCCAGCCGGCCATCAGGAACTGCAGCGGATGCTCGCACTGCACGCCGAGGAAGAACATGTCGCCCAGGCATACCAGCGTGCCCTGCAGCAGCGCCATCGCGCCGAAGATGACGTATCGCCCGAAATACTCCTGATACGGGTGCAGTCCGAACCGTCGCGCGTTGCCGGGCGACTCGGGGCGTGGCTTGCGCAGCACGTCGAGCATCGCGCCCGGCCCTGCGGTCCGTCCGGCGATCACGGCCTCCTTCACGCCCATCGTCTCGCCCATCGGCAGCGTTTCGCCGAGGCCGAGCACCTTCGCCTTCTCGCGGTCGGACACCGACACCTTCATCATGGCGACGAGGATGATCGCGCCCACCCAGATCGACAGCACGGTATAGAACGGCGTCATGGCGGAACCATAGTTGGCGACCGGGTACAGCGCGATGCGGTTCACCGAGACCGGGGCGGACAGCAGCGTGGCGATCGAATCGGGGTCGGCTGACGTGATCTGCGAGAGATCGGGTATGCCGCTGCCTCCGACGACCGCCGTCAGCTGCTTGTTGAGCGAGTCGAGTTTCTCGGCCGAGGCGTTCAGGGTGGTCGCCGCGTCGCCCAACGAGGATTGCACGTCGGACAGGCTGCCGGTGATGTCGCCGGACAGGCCGGACATGCTGGTGGCGGTGGCGGCCAGTCCGTCGATGACGCTCCCCGACTGCTTGACGACATCGCTCATCGACTTGCCCAGTTCGTCGAGCTGCGGCTTGATCGTGGTGTCGTACGTGTTCGCCATGTCGGTGATCGACTGCTTCGCGGCGGCTATCTGCTTCTTCAGGGATTTGCGCGTGTCGTCCGCACTGGCGGTGCCGTCGGTGATTTTCTTGGAGGCGTCGCCGATGCTGTCGGCGACCTTCTGCAGCTCGTTCTGCGTGTTCTGCGCCTGCTGAGCCGCGTTGTTGAGCGCTTCCTTGACCGCCTGCAGGTGCGCGGCGTCGGCCAGCGAGCGCAGCGCCTCCGCGTATGTGCCGAATGTGTCGGCCTGCGATTGGATGTTGCGCTGCAGCGTGGTGAGCTTGTCGGTAATCCGGGAGGATTGGGAGCCCATGTCGGAGAACGCGGTGTCCACCTGCTTGCTGATCGTGTCGTAGGCTCCCGCGGCGTCGGACAGCGACGAGCTCATGCTCATCGAGACGCCGGCTAGGGCCTCGTCCAGGCTTTTCACGCCGGCCGTGCCCTGTTTCAGTGCTTTCTTCGCGTCCGACGCGCTGGATCCGGTCGAGCCGAGCAGACGGTCGGTGGAGCTGATGATTTTGCCTGTCGCGCCCATCAGGCTTGCGTAGGAGTCGGCCTGTGACGCGGCGGACTTCAGCTGCGACGAAATCGACGAAATGTGTTTCGTGGCGTTGGATACGTACTCGCTCATTTGTGGGCTTTGCGCGAATTTCAGCAGGCTGGATACCAGGTCGAGGGCGACCTGCGCGAGGGTCTTCGCGAAGGTCTGGTCGATGGTCGTGGCGACCGTGGACGCGCCCTGATCGGTGATGTGCGGTGCGATCGGGTTGATTTTCTCGTTGAGGTAGTACTCCAGTTCGGCGTGCTTCATTTCCGGCGAGAACAGCGTCATCATGTCGGCGCTGAACTGCTTGGGGATGATCAGCGCCGCGTAGTATTCGCCAGAATGCACGCCGTCGATCGCGGTGTCGCGGTCGACGAACTGCCAGTCGAGGTCATGGTTGGCGCGCAGCGAGCTGACGACGGTCTCGCCGATGTTGACACGCACCGGGATCAGGTCGGATTTGTATCCGCTGTCGACGTTCGCCACGGCCACTTTCAACGATTTGGTGTTGCCGTACGGGTCCCAGCTGGCGGCGATGTTGTACCAGGCGTACAGCGCCGGCACGATGATCAGTCCCATGGCCACGATGATCGCGATGACGTTGCGCGTGGCGTGGCAGACGTCGCGCGTGAAGATCCTCCAGATGTTTTTCATCGCGTCTCGTCCTCCTGCCCGGCGAACGGCATATGCCCTGCGGGCGGTATATGCCCGGTGGTCTCCCCGGCGCTCTCCTCATTGCCGTTATTGCCGCCTTCGGCATCGTCATTGCCTGAAATCGGTTGCGCCGGCCAGTCAAGGCCGTCGAGTTCACCGAGCTCCCCGATGTCACCGTCGCCGGCGGCCCCGGCACCACCGTCGTCCCGAGCCGCCTTGGAGACGGCCGCATGCCTGCGCGGCGACCTCCCGGACGTGCGGAACGTCAGGTGCCGGTGCGTGTACCCACGCAGCACGGCGTCGCGGAACGCGTCCGCGCTCATGGCGCTGACGCCCAGCTGCCGCGCGTACCGGTCCCGCATGTATTCGACCACGATCAGGAAGGCATCGATGATGATTATCGACAGGATCCACGTCGTCAGCATCGCCACCTTGTTTGGGATGACGAACAGCAGGATGAGGAACACGAACGGCAGCACGATCAGCAGGGCCAGCCCGGCGCGGATCAGCCGCGGATAGCGCCCGAAGAACCGTTTCGCGCGACGGCGGATCACCTTGCGAAGCTCTTCGGTGTTCGAGAACTCGTTCAGGATCGAAGAGAAGCTCACCGACTCGTTGACCATCGCGTTGTGCTCGGTCATCATCAGGTCGGTTTCGGCCAGCCGCCGGTCGAACAGCGCGTTCAGGTTCAGCGCGTACCGGCGCACGACCAGCCCGATGAACAGCGCGACGGGCAGGTACAGGAACAGATGCAGCATGTCGATCCAGTAATGGTTGCCGTAGAGTCCCGCTATCGGGCCACGCATCGCGTTGATGCCGTACGTGAACGGCAGCCACGGGTGCAGCTCCCGGAAGAAGTCCGGCATCATCTCAATCGGGTACAGGCCCGACGCGCCCGGAATCTGGACGATCACCAGTATCACGGCGACCGCCTTGCCGATATGCCGGAACGCGACCGCGAGCGCATAGATGATGTTGATGTACACGAACGAGCAGAACAGACCGGCGAGGACGAACAGCACCGGACGCTGGCATTGGATGCCGAGCACCAGATCGCCGATCATGACGATCAGGGCCTGGAGGAATCCGACGACCACGAACAGCAGCCACCGCCCGAGATACGCCTGCGACGCGGTCACGTCGCCGAGCCGCTCGCGGCCGACCTCTAGCTTGTAGATGGCGATGAGCACGAAGCCGCCGACCCACAGCGCCAGGTTCGTGTAGAACGGGGTGACCGCGGAGCCGTAGTTGTCCATCGGGTAGACGCTTTTGGTGGACAGTTTGACCGGTGTGCCCATGAATTCGCCGAAGCTGTCGCCGTCGATGTTCAGGGCCTGCTTGATTTTCTGGTATGTGGCCGAACTGCCGAGCGCGGCGATGTCGGTGCGCACGCCGCTGACGCTGTCGGTGAGGTCGGCGAGCGATTTCTGCGTGCCGGCCACGGTGGTTTTCGCCTGGCTCAGCGTGTCGGACAGCTCGTCAAACAGGCTGTCGGACTGGCCGAGCGTGGATGACAGCGATGACAGCGTGCCGTCGATTGTGCCGCTGAGCGTGGCGAAGTTGCTCAATCCCGCGGTCAGGTTCGGGGTGACGGTTCCGGTGAGCGTCGTGCGTGCGCGGTTGAGTATGCCGATGCCGCTGCCGGTGGCGGTGCTGGTGGCGTCCGAAAGGCTGGTGGCCGCGCTCTTGCCGGAGCTGATGAACTGTGACGTGTCCTTGTGGAAGGCGTCGAGCTGGCTCTGCTGGGTGTTCACGGTCTTGTCGAGCGCGTCTATCTGCTGCCAGATCTGCTTGCCGATGGCGGTGTCGCGGCCGATGCCGGCCTTGTTCATCGCGTCCTTGAGGTCGCTGGACAGCGTAGCCGCGCCGTCGATCGGCTTCTGCAGAACGTTGGTGATGTCGTCGATGCTGCCTTGTGCGGTGTTGAAGGCGCTGAGCGCGTCTCCCGCCGCGTTGTTCACGCTGACGCCGATGCCGGACAGCTGCACGGATCCGTTGTCGAACGCGCCCGCAAGCGACGACGAGAACGATTGGGCGCTGCCCTGCACCTGCGTGAGCAGTTTCTGCGACTGTTTCGCGGCTTTCTGCGCGGATGAGATCTGACGTTTCAGCGAGGCGACGGTGGACTTGGCCTGTTTGATGCCCTTTTTCGCATCGTCGAACGTGCCGCCCATGCGCCCGAGCGATGAGTCGATGTCGTTCAGCTGCTCGATGAGGCCGTTGAGGTCGTTGACGACGCTGGTGCGCGTGCCGTCGGCGGACTGGCTGAGCTTGCCGCCCTCCTTCGTCATCGTTTGGACGAGTGTCTTGCTGACGGTGGAGACGAATGTCGCGTTGATCTGGGAGTCGATGGTCGTGGCGCCCGTATCGGTGATTTTCGGCGCGATGGCGTTCTTTTTCTCGTTGACGTAGTAGATGATGTTCGGCTTGTCGGAAGAGCCGGTGATCGAATTGATCAGGCTTTCGCTGAAGTCCTTCGGCAGTACGATCGCCGCGTAGTATTCGCCGGACTGCACGCCTTCCACGGCCTTGTCGGCGCTGACGAACGTCCAGCCGAGCCGGTCGTTCTTCTTGAGCTGGCTGACGACCTGCTTGCCCGCGTCGAGCCGCCCGACCAGATCTGATGTAGTGCCCTTGTCTTCATTGGCGACGGCGACCTGGAGGTTGCCGGTCGACGAATACGGGTCCCAGTTGGCGAGGATGTTGAACCATGCATACAGAGAGGGGATGATGGCCACGCCCAGCGTCACCACCACCGCGACCGGGTTGCGCAGGATGCGCATGAGGTCGCGCGTGAATATTCGCCAAATCGTACGCACCAAACCCCCCGTTTCGTATCTTCCGCCCGATCATGCTCAGTGAGAGTATATCCCCAGCCGTAAGAGCTGGATTCGCCCACAGCGCACCGCCGAGGCCATATGTGGACACGAACCGCCCATATGTCGAACGCGATATCGGACATACTGTGCACAAGCGCCGCCGATGTCGCATTTGCCGCGTTTCGGGGCGGAATGCCGTTCCATTCCGCCCCGAAACGGGCGACCGGTCACAGGTCGAGGGCATCGCGCAGGAAGTCGCGCTGCAGCGTCAGCAGGTTCTCCGCGACGACCGGGTCATTGGTCATATGCGTGATTCCGGTCAGCGGCAGGAAGGTGTGCGGACGGCCGGCGGCCATCAGCGCCTGACTGAGGCGCAGGCTGTGCGCGATGGTCACGTTGTCGTCGGCGAAGCCATGAATCAGCATCAGCGGGCGGGCGAGCTTCGGCGCGTCGGCGATGATGCTGTTGCGCTCGTACGCCGCCGGGTCGAGCCCGAGGTAGCGCTCGGTGTAATGCGTGTCGTACAGCGTCCAATCGGTGGGCGGGGCGCCGGCGCATGCCGCCTTGACCACGTCCGGGGCGTCCAGCACCGCGAGCGCCGACAGGAAACCGCCGTACGACCAGCCGATCATGCACACCTTGTCGAGGTCCGGGGCGGGGATGCGCGACGCGTCGCCGTCCTGCGCGGTGCCGCGGTTCAGCTCCTCGACGGCCTGGGCCAACGCATGCACCGCCTCCACCTGGTCGGCAAGCGTGACGTCCTTCATGTTCTCGAAGATCTCACGGTCCCATCGCGGCCCGCGGCCTGTGGTGCCGCGGCCATCGGCGGTGACGACCAGGAAGCCCTGGTCGGCCCACCACTGCGCGTCCCAGTAGTACGCCTGGTTGAACACGACCTGCTGGAATCCGGGGCCGCCGTACGGCTTGAGCAGCACCGGCAGCCTGTCGGCCTTCGCGTACGGGCTATCGGCGCTCGGCGCGATGATGGCCGTGTACAGGCGGTGCTCGCCGAGCCGGGCGAAGCGCACGTTCGGCGCGAAACCGGGTTCGGCGGCATGGTTGTCGATCGGGCAGACGAGCGTGCTCATCGCGGCGGAGCCATCGCCATCGTTTTCCGGCGCGGCTCCCCCGTCGACCGGGCGCATCGTGAAGGAGTGCGACATCACGGATTTCGCCGAGTCCATGTCGCGCCCGGAGATCACCAGGCCCTCGCCGCACCGGCTGGCCGACCAGGAGCCGGGCCGTGCGGTCATCGGCAGCACATTGCCATCATAATCGAAGCTCACCACGTCGAAGCTGCGGGCGTCATGGCCATCGGCGTTGCCTCGCCACGGGCTCAGTCCGTCGGGCGCCTCGTATCCGTCCAGTTCCGGGGTGCGCTGCACGACCGCCAGCACGTCCTCATCGGTGACGTCGAGCACCTCTCGCACCTGCCAGCCGGCGGGCGTGAACGGGCGGCCGTCCACCGTCAGCCGGTTGGTGTCGGCGTCCATGTCGTTGAGCGCGCAGACCAGGCGTCCGTCCGGTGTGAAGACCGGCGTGCCCTGGATGATGTCGAGCCACTGGTCGTTGGCATGCTCCTCCAGCACGGTCGTGGAGCCGACCGGCGCCGAGCCCGCAGAGGCCTCGGAGCCGAGATGCACCGAGAGCACCTGGTCACGCGTCTGTCGGCGGTTCTGCACCAGCAGCAATGGCTCATGGCCGGCGGACCAGTGCACCGCGGCGACATATTCATAGTCCTTGCGGTTCCAGGAGATCTGCTGGATGCCCAGTCCCGCATACTCGTCGTGCCCGTCGTACGCGAGCTCCGCCAGCGTCAGGCGCACATCGGCGTTGCTGGTGAGCGCACGCGCATATCGACGGCCGGAGGCCGGCGTCTGCGGGTTCGCCGGGTCGCTGATGTACCACATCGGCTCAGGTGCCGCGTTGAACGTCTCGAAGATGATGTGACGGGAGTCCGGCCCCCACCAGAAGCCGTCGTAACGGTCCATCTCCTCGCCGGCGACGAATTCGGCCAGACCGATCTTCCACGTGTTCTCGTCGGCGTCATCGTCCGGATACACGCTCCACAGCGTGCTGAGCTTATCGGCGGAGGGGTCGTAGGGGGCGCCCGACTCCTCGTCGCCGCAGCGGTGGCCGTGCGCGTGCGGCGCCGGCTGGCCGTCGCAGTCGTCGTCGGTGGCATCATCATGACGACTGTCAGACGGCCACTGCGGCGCGATGTCGACCAGCATCAGATGTTCGCCGGTCGTGTACGCCACATGCCTGCCGTCCGGCGATATGCGCGGATTAAGCACCGGCGTGGCACCCTCTCCTGCGGCGATGCCATCCGCCGCCAGCATACGGGTGCGACCGCTGCCGTCTTCGGCGATCTCGGTCAGGAACAGCTGACCGTTGATCGTGAAGACCACACGGCGGCCAGCCGCATCCACCGAATACGAGACAATGCCCGAGCCGCCTTCACGGGCGCGCTCGCGACGGACCTTCTCCTCGGCAGGCACGTCCTCGTCATCAGCGTCCGCAAGCAGCACACGCGGGTCGGCCAGCAGCACCTCCCGATGTGTGCCGTCCGCGTCGAACACGCTCAGCCACAGCGAGGTCACCAGGTCCTCAGGGCCGTCGGAACGCAGGAACAGCGCGCGGGAACCGTCGCCAATCGCGGTCGCGGAACGCGGGGCGCCGCAGGAGAACCGCAGCGTCTGCGCCTTGTGGCGGGGAAAATCGCCGATTGCATCATGAAGAGTCGTCATATCGTTCATGCCCACCACGGTAGCCACCGCACTGGGCAAACCACGCCGGCAGCCCTCCCCCTTGCCTCCCCATGATCGCCCCGCGGGCTGGCGCATCAGGCGGACGGCATCGGTCCAAATAGGTCTCACGCCCCACAACGCCGTGTCAGAAGTGGAAATTTTGCGCTCAAACAGGCTTTTTCCTCAGAAATCACAATTGACTTCCCCACTGACGTATAGGATGGGTAAGGATATAGAAAGGGATCACCATGAGCGTTCTCGACCGTTTTGAGAAAAGTGTAGAAGGCGCGGTCAACGGAGTCTTTTCCAAGTTCGGCTCCAAAGACCTGAAGCCTGTCGACCTTTCCAGCGCCCTGGAGCGCGAGATCGACGCCGAAGCCATGCCGGTCGGCCGCGACCGCACGGTAGCCCCGAACGAATACCGTTTCAAGCTCAGCACGGCCGACTTCGATCGCATCGAACAGTGGGGCAGCGAAGTGCTCGCCAACGAGCTGGCGGACAACCTCACGCAATACGCCAAGAGCCAGCATTATGCGTTCGTCGGCCCCGTGATGGTCATCTTCGAGGAGGACCTCGACCTGCCCAAGGGCAGCTTCAACCTGAGCTCCGAATCCGTGCAGGGCAACGCGGTCCCCGTGACCACCACCGACCAGGCCGAGGACCATCCGATGCTTGACATCAACGGCAACCCCTACCTGCTCACCGAGAGCAAGACGGTGATCGGCCGCGGCTCCGGCTGCGACATCGTCATCGACGATCCCGGCATCTCCCGCAAGCACCTGGAAATTGACCTGACCCCCAACGGCGTCATCGCGCGCGATCTGGGCTCGACCAACGGCACGTACGTCGAAGGCCATCAGGTGCCGGCCGCGACGCTGCTGGACGGCAATACCATCACCATCGGCCGCACCCGCATCCTGTTCTGGGCTTCCTCACGAGAGCAGGAGTGACCCCGAGCCAGGAGTCGACTTTCCGTTATGACCGAACTGACATTTGCGATCCTCAAGTATGGATTCCTGATCCTGCTGTGGGTCTTTGTCTGGCTTGCGGTGCGATCGCTGCACAAAGACATCGAAGCGTTCAGCCCGCAGCCGTCGCGGGCCCGACGCCGCCGAGACAAGCGCGCGATGAAATCCTCTGACGGCCCGGCACCGTCCGGCCCGGCCGCCGCACAGACCGCGCCCGTTACGCCGCCGCGCCAAAGCCAGCAGCGCACGCCGCAATCCGGTCCCACACTGCTGGTCATCATCGATGGCCCGAAGGCCGGCGCCTCCGTGCCGCTGACCAGCGAATCCATCACGCTGGGACGCGCCGCGTCCAACACCGTGGTGCTCGACGACGAATTCGTCTCCTCGCATCACGCCCGCATATATAAGGATCCCGCCTCCGGTCAATGGGCGATCGAGGATTTGGGAAGCACCAACGGCACCATCGTCAACCAGCAGCGGCTGAACATGCCCATGCTGCTGCCCCCGCGCATGCCGGTGCGCATTGGCGCCACCACCTTCGAATTGAGGTGACGGCTCATGCCAAATTCCGTTGCATCACAGACCTTGTTCCTGTACTCGACCACGGTGTCCGACGTCGGCACCGTGCGCTCCAACAACCAGGATTCCGCGTTCGCCGGGGAGCACCTCATCGCGATCTGCGACGGCATGGGTGGCCATGCCGGCGGCGACACCGCCTCGACCATCGCCATCCGTTCACTCGCCCACATCGAGCACGATGACGTCAACGGCGACGTGAGCACCGTCGCCCGGATGATGGAAACGTCCGTCATGGCCGCGCACGACGCGATCGTCGGCAAGGCGAAGCGCGAGCGCAAGCTCGCCGGCATGGGCACCACGATGACCGCCGTGGCGCTGGTCGCGGGCTACTGGGTGCTCGCGCACATCGGCGACTCGCGCGCGTACCTGCTGCGCGACGGTCGCCTGACCCGCATGACGCAGGACCACAGCTACGTTCAGCATCTCATCGACACAGGCCGCATCAGCCCCGCGGAGGCGCGCAACCATCCGCAGCGCAACGTCGTCATGCGCGTGCTCGGCGACTTCGACATCGATCCGCACCCCGACATCGCCATTCGGGCCGCCCATCCAACCGACCGTTGGATGCTGTGCTCCGACGGCCTGTGCGGCGTGCTGGAGGATTCCACCATCGAGCAGACGCTCACCGCCTACTCCGATCAGGAGGAATGCGCCCAGCAGCTGGTTTCGATGGCCTTGAAGGCCGGCAGCACCGACAACGTGACCGCGGTCATCGCCGACGCCACGCTGGCTCTCGACGCGGATGCCTTCGACCTGCCCCACCAGACCCCACTGGTCGCCGGAGCGGCGAGCGCCAGCCTGGAGCCCATCGCAGACATCCTCAACGAGCCTGTCGCCACCGCGCCCATGCTGCGCGACGCGAACGCATCGCCAGCGCAACGCGCCGCCGCGCTGATACAGAGCCAGCCCGCCTCGCAGCCGTCGCCGCGCGTCGCGCAGCCGTCGGCCGTGCGCGAGGAGAACGGCGAACGCGCCAACCCCGACACCGGCGAGATACCGGTCATCCAGAAGCGTGACGGCCATGTCACCGACGATCCCAACGATCCCGACGTCGCCAAGGCCATCCATCACGAGCGGCAGACGCAGCGCAAGGAGACGCGCAAGCGCGGCCGCCGCAATCGTCTGATCGCAATCCTCATCGTGATCGCCGCGCTCGCGCTTGCCACGGGCGGCGCTTTCGGCGCCTACCGCTGGAGCCAGACGAAATACTTCATCGGCAACGCAGACGGCGTGGTGGCCGTGTACCAAGGCGTGAACACCAACGTGTTCGGCCTGGCGCTGTCGCACGAGGTCAAGCGCACGAACATCGACATCGACTCGCTGCCGCAGGCGTGGCGCGACCAGCTGCAGGACGGCATCACCTTCAACAGCTATGACGAGGCCATCCAGCACGTGCAGGTCATCCGTCAGGAGAAAAGCAACTTCAACGACAATTCCAACACGTCCAAGTCGTCCGGCGACGCGGGCAACGGCACGTCCGACTCATCCGACTCATCCGACTCATCCGGGTCGAACGGCACGGACGGCGACTCAAGCGCCGGCAGCAGCCAGACCGACGGCGGCACTGCGGATGGCACCGCGGGCGATACCGGCACGGACGCATCGTCCACCGGCACAGACGGCGGTGACGCCCAATGATCCCCATACGTCTCCGTCAGGCGTCGCTGCTGCTGTTCGCCATGCTGATCAGCGTCGTCGCCTTCTACCAGATGTTCCTGCGCGTCTACGGCCACTTCCCCGCCAACTACATCGGCCTGCTGGCCGTGGTCGGCGCGCTGTTCCTCGTGCTGTGGGGACTGCTGCTGCGGTTCAAGCCGTACGCCAGCCAGGCGATTCTGCCATGCGTGCTGATGCTGACCGCGATCGGCGTGGTGATGATCGCGCGCATCGACAAGTCCGGTAATTCCTCGGTCGGCTCAAGGCAGCTGATCTGGTTGTGCATAGCCCTGACGCTGTGTGGCATCCTCGTGGCGGTCATGCGCGACTATCGTGTGCTGCGCAAATACTCGTACGTGAACATGGTGATAGGCCTGATACTGCTGCTGTCGCCCATGATCCCCGGTCTGGGGCGCAACATCAACGGCGCCAAGATCTGGATCCGCATCGGCGGATATTCGCTGCAGCCCGCCGAATTCGCCAAGCTGTTCCTCGCGTTCTTCTTCGCCGCCTACCTGTTCGACCACCGCGACCAGCTCGCCGTGGGAGGCAAGAAGGTGCTGGGACTCCAGCTGCCCCGCATCAAGGACCTCGGTCCGATCATCATGGTGTGGCTGATCTCGATGGGCGTGCTCATCATGCAGCGCGATCTGGGCACGTCGCTGATGTTCTTCGCGATGTTCGTCGCGATGCTGTACGCGGCCACCGGGCGCAGAAGCTGGATCGTCATCGGCTTCATCGCGTTCGCCGTAGGCGCGGTCGCCGCGGCCAGCGTGTTCAGCCACGTCGGCCAGCGCGTGGACTCATGGCTGCACCCGTTCAGCGACGAGCAGTACAACCGCATAGGCGGCTCGTGGCAGCTGGTCACGGGCATCTTCGGCATGGCCTCCGGCGGCATGACCGGCACCGGCCTGGGTCACGGGCAGCCGGGGCTGACCACGTTCGCGAATTCCGACTTCATCTATTCGTCGGTCGGCGAGGAGCTGGGCTTGACCGGTCTGATGGCCGTTCTGGTGCTGTACCTGCTGATCATCGCGTCCGGGTTCATCACCGCCATGAAGATCAAGGACGGGTTCGGCAAGCTGCTGGCCTCCGGACTGGTGTTCACGATGGCCTTCCAGGTATTCACCGTGGTCGGCGGCATCACGCTGGTAATCCCGCTGACCGGCATGACCATGCCGTACATGGCCGCCGGCGGCTCATCGCTGATCGCGAACTACCTGCTCGCCGCGCTGCTGATGATCATCTCGAACGCGGCGAACCGCCCGGAGCCGGACACACTGTCCGACACGTTCCAATACGAGGCGCTGGCGGTGCTGCGTGACCGCGAGCTGAAGGAACGCACTGACAAGGAGTCCGCACCCGAACGCGAACCGCAGGCCGAGCGGCCACCGGAACCCCGCCACGCGGCGGCGAACAACCAGACCACGGAAATCATCGAGGCAGGTGCGCGATGAACAAATACCTCAGGCAGCTGTTCACCGCCGTCATCGCCTTGTTCGTGGTACTCGGCATGTCCACCACGATCATCACCGCCATCCGCGCCAACTCGCTGAGCTCCGACCCGCGCAACGCAAGGGCGCTGTATCAGGAATACGGCGCTCCCCGAGGCGCCATACTCGCGTCCGACGGGACGATCCTCGCGCAGTCGACCCCGGTCAACGACGTGTTCTCATACCAGCGTTCCTACACGAACGGGCCGGTGTACGCCCCGGTGACCGGCTTCTTCTCGGTCACCCAGCGCGGCGACCGCGGCATCGAATCATCCCGCAACAAGCTGCTGAGCGGCAAGGCGGACGCGCTGTTCTGGGATCAGCTGAAATCGCTGTTCACCGGCGTCGAGAACAAGGGCGCGTCCATCGAGACGTCCATCAATCCCAAGCTGCAGCAGCTCGCCTACCAGCAGCTCGGCAGCAACGACGGCGCCGCAGTGGTCATCGAGGTCAAGACCGGCCGCATCCTGACCCTGGCGAGTGCCCCCAGCTACGATCCGAACGCTCTCGCCACGCACGACACGAAGAAAGCCACCGCGAACTATTCGAAACTCGCCGCGCAGGCCAACAGCCCGATGATCAACCGCGCGACCTCGCAGCTGTACCCGCCCGGATCCACGTTCAAGACCATCGTCGCCGCGACGGCGCTGGAATCCGGCGACTACGACACCGATACTCAGATTCCCGCCGGAGCGAGCTATACGCTGCCCGGAACCTCGACGAACCTGACTAACACCACCGCCGCGGCGAACGGCATCGACGGCAAGATCACGCTGCAGGACGCGCTGACATACTCGTCCAACACCGCGTTCGCCCAGCTCGGCGTGAAACTCGGCCAGGACAAGATCACCGAGCAGGCGAAGAAGCTCGGCTACGGAAGCTCGATCACCATCGACGGCACCTCGTCGTCCGGGCGCCCGATGAAGTCCGTCGCCGCCAAGTTCCCCGACACGCTGTCCGACGACAAGGTGGCGCTGGCGTCCATCGGCCAGGGCGACGTGCTGTCCACGCCATTGCAGAACGCGATGGTCGCCGCGGCCATCGCGAACGACGGCAAGCTCATGAGGCCGACGCTGGTGGACCGCGTGCGGGCCAGCGACCTGAGTACGCTGTCCGAAGCCACGCCCGAAGTGATGTCCACCGCGTTCAGCTCCAGCACGGCGTCCAAGCTCAACCAGATGATGCAGTCGGTGGTCGAGCATGACGCGCCCAGCCTGCAGCTGAGCGGCATCAAGGTCGCGGCGAAGACCGGAACCGCGCAGATCGGCAGCTCCAACCAGACCAACGACGCATGGGTTATCGGGTTCGCCCCCGCCGACAACCCGAAGATCGCGGTCTCCGTTGTTATCCATAATGTCAATCAGTACGGTGTGGAAGCCGCCGGACCGATCATGCGTTCACTGATGGAGGAGGCCCTGAAACAATGAAACTCGTCGAAGGACAACTCATCCACCGCCGTTACCGCCTGGATCGCCGACTGGCGCAGGGCGGCATGGGAGAGGTGTGGAAAGGCCACGACATCCAGCTCAACCGTCCCGTCGCCATCAAGGCGCTGCGCGACGATCAGGGCAACGTCGAGGCCAAGCTGCACCGTCTGCGGGCGGAAGCGCACAATTCCGCCAATCTGGCGCACCCCAACATCGCCGCGCTGTTCGAGTATTACGAGCACGACAGCATCGGCTTCCTCATCATGGAGTACGTGCCCAGCGACTCGCTGGCCGACATCTACCGCGACCGTGGCACGCTGCCCGCGACGGAACTGCTGCCGATACTGATCCAGACCGCGCGCGGCCTGTTCGTGGCGCACAGCCACGGCGTGATCCACCGCGACGTCAAGCCGGCCAACATCATGGTCTCCACTACGGGCGAGGTGAAAATCACCGATTTCGGCGTCTCCTACTCCACGAACCAGGAGCAGATCACGCAGGATGGCATGGTCGTCGGCACCGCGCAGTACATCTCCCCCGAGCAGGCGCAAGGCAAACAGGCCACGCCGCAATCCGACATCTACTCGCTGGGCGTCGTCGCGTACGAAGGGCTGTGCGGGCATCGGCCGTTCACCGGCACCACGCCGGTCGACATCGCCGCCGCACACGTCAACGACCCGGTGCCCCCGCTGCCGGATTCCATAGATGTGCAGCTTCGGCAGTTCGTCATGTCGATGCTGTCCAAGGATCCGCTTGACCGTCCGAAGGACGCGCTGACCGTTTCGCGCACGCTGTCGCGCATAGAACGACGTCTGCTCGATCAGGAGACCGCGCAGATGGATGAGACCATCATGGGACTTGGCGGGCGCATGCCCCGCCGCGTATCCAGCACACCGCACACGGCGACGCTGATCACCATGAACCGTAACCAATTTGGCGGGCATACGGCGACGACCGACCCGAAGAATCGAGAGGAATAGCTATGAGCAGCAGTATGCCGGCATCGCTGGCGAACGGCCGCTATCAGCTCGGCCAACTTGTAGGGCGTGGAGGCATGGCCGAAGTGCGCGTGGCATTGGACACGCGCCTGGGACGTACGGTGGCGATCAAGATCATGCGCGCCGACCTGGCCAACGACAAGATCTTCCTGTCCCGATTCCGCCGCGAAGCGCACTCCGTGGCGCAGATGAACAACCCGAACATCGTCAACATCTACGACTCCGGCGAGGAGACCGTGATGACCGACAGCGGCGGCACGGAGCGGCTGCCGTACCTGGTGATGGAGTTCGTCAAGGGCCAGACGCTGCGTGACGTAATCAAGGCGAACGGCCCGCTCAGCCAGCGAGACGCCGAACAGGTGATGCTCGGCGTGCTCAACGCGCTCGAATACTCGCATCACATGGGCATCGTCCACCGCGACATCAAGCCCGGCAACATCATGATCTCCGAGCAGGGCGTGGTCAAGGTCATGGACTTCGGCATCGCCCGCGCGCTCGACGACTCCGCTGCGACGATGACCCAGTCCCAGGGCGTGGTCGGCACCGCGCAGTACCTCTCGCCCGAGCAGGCTCGCGGCGAGACCGTCGACATGCGCTCCGACCTGTACTCGGCCGGCTGCGTGCTGTATGAGATGCTCACCGGCCGTCCGCCGTTCACCGGCGACTCGGCTGTGGCGATCGCCTATCAGCACGTGTCGGAGGTGGCGACACCGCCCAGCACGCTCGTGCCCGGCCTGCCGCGCATGTGGGATTCGATCTGCGCGAAGGCGATGGCGAAGGACCGGCAGAACCGTTACGCGACGGCGGCCGAATTCAAGAACGATATCCTGACGTTCATGAACGGCGGCGTGCCGGTCGCGGCGGCGTTCAACCCGCTGACCGATCTGGCCAACGTGAAGGCCCGCAAGGCCGCGGAGCAGCAGGACGGCGGCGCTACCGTGCCGATGAGTGCTGTCGGCGCGGGTCAGCCCACGCAGGCGTACAACCCGGCGACCGGCCAGTTCGAGATGGTGCCTCCGGCGCAGAACCCGAACGAGGCCCTGGCGGTCAAGTCTCGCGCCGAACAACGCGCGGAGGCGGCCAGGCAGAAGCGCAAGAAGAAGATCATCATCGCGTCGATCATCAGCGGCGTGGTGCTGCTGGCGATCATCTTCGGCGTGATCTACACCATGAGCCGCAAATCCGCCACGGAGATGGGCACCGTGCCCACCATCACGGCGACGATGACCAAGGCGCAGGCGAAGGAGAAGGTCACCTCGGCCGGGTTCAACTTCGTGGAGATGCAGGATTCGGATTCCGGTGAACCCGCCGGCACGTTCACCAAGCAGTCCCCCAAGGGCGACACTCAGGCCGTCAAAGGCTCGGACGTGAAGGTCTGGTTCTCCGTAGGCCCCAAGTCGGTGACCGTGCCCGACCTGAGCGACTACACCCAGGAGGATGCGCGCAACGCGCTGGAGAAACTGGGCTTCAAGGTGTCGTCCGTCACGAAGACCGCCGACAGCGCCACCATCGAGAAGGACAAGGTCGTGAGCACCGACCCGGCCTCCGGCACGTCGCAGCCCAAGGGCACGACGATCACGCTGTACATCTCCTCGGGCATGACCAAGGTGCCGGACGGTCTGGTCGGCCAGCCCAAGGACACGGTGCTGGACAAGCTCTCGTCCATGAAGTTCCTGCCGGTCGTCGAGCAGGAGGCCTCGGACAAGGTGGAGAAGGGCTCGGTGACGCGAGTCAGCCCCGGTTCCGGAGAACTGGTGCTGCAGGGCTCGCAGATCACGGTCTACGTGTCCACCGGCAAGCCGCAGGTCAGCGTGCCCAATCTCCTCGGCAACACGATCGCCAAGGCCAAGGCCACGCTGGGCAGCGACTTCACGCTGAAGGTCACCGGCGACGCGACCGATGATGCGGTCATCGAGACGCAGGATCCCGCGGCCGGCACGCAGGTCGACAAGGGCAGCACCATCTCGGTCACCGCCAAGAAGCCCACCACCGAGGATCCCGACAACAACGGCAACGGCGGCACGACGACAGGTGGGAACTGAACCGCCGGGAATGGCCGTGGTTGCCATTGCGGTGTGACCGATCGGCCGCCTGACGGCCGGTAAGCGCAACCGGCAATCGCGGCGGGTCGATCGGCAAGACGGGCGGCCCAGCCGCGCGGTCTACACACATCGGCCCAGAACACATGATGGCCCGTGGCATTCCTCATGCCACGGGCCATCATCGTTGTCATGCGCGTCACGCGCGGCGCCACACACACGTGCGTGTCAGCGGTTGACCTTGGGCTGCAGACCGATGGACTTGGCCACGGCGTTGGTCTGCCCGCAGACGGCGAGCCAGTTGGCAAGCAGCCGGTAGCCGTCCTGCGTCATCACCGATTCAGGATGGAACTGCACCGCATACATCGGCAACGACCGGTGCTTGATGCCCTGAACGATATGGTCATCCTTCGTCCACGCCGTCACGACCAGGTCATCAGGCACGGTGTCGGGCTCGACGGCCAGCGAATGATATCGGGTCGCGGTCATCGGATTGGCAACACCGGCGAAGATCTCATCATCGATATGCTCGACGAGACTGGTTTTGCCGTGCATGATGGTGGGCGCGTGGCTGACCGTGCAGCCGAACACCTCGGCGAGCGCCTGCAGGCCGAGGCACACACCGAACATGGGCTTGCCGAGCTTGGCACATAGCCGAATAACGTCCTCGCTGGCCCCAGAATCCGCCGGAGCGCCCGGACCGGGGGAAATAAGCACACCGTCATATTCGTCCAGCACAGAGGCATCTGAGGGGTCTATTGCGTCGTTGCGCACCACATCGACCGTCGCTCCCAAGGTTTTCAGATATCCAACGATGGTGTATACGAACGAATCGTAATTGTCCACCACCACAATGCGTGCCGAATCCGTCATGACGCTCCTCGTCTCGTTCTGATTATGGGATGGCACCGGCGAGCGCCGACCGTCATCCCATGCGTTCCCATTATCGCCGCCAACCGGCCATGCCGCTAATCGACCGCGTAATTCGACATGCTTTGCAGGATGGGGATGTTGCTTGCCGCCCATGGGCACGCCCACTGAATCAGCGCCACGCTGACGATGAACAGCAGCAGTATCAGCAGCGCCCACCTGATTACCAGCGGACCGGGCTGGTGACGCAGCAGCCATCCGTAGATGCTCGCGTCCGGACGGCGGCGCTTGCCGGCGCGAATCTCGCGCAGCACCGGGTACCGCCAGGCCACCAGGGCCGCGATGTACAGCACCAGGTACGCCACCAGCGCCCACAGCACGATGGGCTGCAGCGTGCCCAGCTTGGACACGAACGACTGGCTCGTGTTGCTGCTGGAGAACGCCACCTTCGCCGAGTTCGACGACGTGGCGAGCTCCTGCGGCACGCCATCCGAGACCTTGGCCCAATAGCTCAGCTCGCCGTAGCTGATCCAACGATGCGTGGCCGTGGTGTATTTCGGCTCGCACGTGGTCAGTGTGATCATGCGCTTGCTGGGAGGCGTGTTGAGATCCTCCGGGTTAGCGGCGATGACCTCGGAGTGCTCCGGGGTGACGATCTTGTATGTCGTGTACTTGTACACGTACCAGTAGTCCTTGGTACGCACGATGATCGCGTCGCCCTCCTGCAGCAGGTCGACGTCTCCCAGCGGTCGACCGTAGCCGTTGCGGTGGCCGGCGACCGCGAAATTGCCGACTGAACCGGGCATCTGCGTGGACGGATAATGTCCCAGACCATGCAGCGACAATTCGGCCTCGTCCGTGCCTTCGACCACGTTACGCACCCACCCCTGGCCGAACCGGGGCACGTACACCTGCGCGATGAGCTCGCCATCGCTTGCGCTCGTCGGCTGGACCGGCACGTCGCCGCTTTGCGCCTTGGCGACCTTCGAGCTGTCGCCGCCGGCCGGATCGGACCATGACGCCGACTGGCGGGTCTCGACCTGCGTGTGCTCGGACTGGACGCCGGTCCACCACATCTGCCATACCACGTACAGCGCGCAGACGGCCGCCAGCGTCATCAGCACCTCGCCGAGGATCCCCAGCACCGACCACAGAACGCTGCGCTTGGCCGCCGGCTGCGCGAGGCCGCGCCGGGCGTTCGGATCGGGCATCGGCACCGGAGGCAGCGCCATGGTCACTTCCCCGGCGTACTCCGGTTCAGCAGGGGCAGGCGCCTCGAAATCCTGAAAATCGCCTTGAATCTGTTGAGAGTTGCGCGAATGCTTCATTCCTCGCTCCCGTCCTTGACCACGGACGCATACCGCAACGGCTGCAGCGTCGCCGCAGACTGCCCGAACACGAGATCGTCCTTTTTTTCCACTTTCCAGCCCAATCCGAATGCGCTGACATACTCTTTATACAACTTGACCGCGTTCGAGTCGTCCAAAGCCCGAATCATGGCATCTGCGGGGCCGATCGCCGACACGGTGAACGGCGGCGAGTATTTCTTGCCCTGTAATAGAAGCACATTCCCTTGGCAGATCACTGCGGAATTGAACAACACGCGCTGGTCCATGATCATCATCGACTCCGCGCCGCCCGCCCACAGGGCGTTGACAACAGCCTCCACATCCTCCTGATGCACGACGTAATCGTTGATGTTCGCGGCCGAGCCCGAGCTGTCCACCATGTTCTCCCACAACGGGGAGTCGTTCAGGGTCACGGTGATGCCGGGACCGTGCACCGCCGGCAGTATGGTGCCGGAGCCCGCGTCCTCGGTGTCGCTGGGCTTGGGGTCGCTCGTGCCCGAGGGCTGCTCGGAGGAGCCACTGTTGTTGGCGAAATCCTTCAGCGTGTTGATCTGCGCGCTCAGGTCGGTGATGTCCTTCTGCAGCTGGTCGACATGCTCCACGCGCTGCTCCACCAGGTCCGCCGTGTCGGAAGTGACCGTTGCCGTGCGGTTCACGCGCACGTTCGTCACCAGCAGATACCCGGAAAAAGCCACGATCAGGCACACCGCGAAGCCGCCGAGCCACGTGCGCCGGGCGGCGTGCCTGCTGGTGTGTCTGGCCATGATTCCTCCCAGTGTGTTCAACTTTCGAGTGTAACCGCTATTATGATTTTTTAGCCTATTGAATGGAGACTACGCTTATGGCTGACACAGAGCTGCACGAAACCGACTCGGAAGACCAGAAGGACTGGCAGTCCGAGACCGACGCCGACGTCAAGGACACGGACACCAACGAGACCGACGCCAACGAGACCGACGAGGCCGATGACGATTACGGCGTCTCCATGGACAAGGTGCAGGCGGTGCTCAACGCCACCGCCGACAAGTCAGAGATGACCCCGCAGATGCAGCGCATGATGTCGCGGCAGGCGGAGAACACGCGCCGCGTCGAGGAGACCATCAAGGGTACCAAGTCGAACCCGCGCTGGTTCGTCCCGCTGTTCTGCGCGCTGATGATCATCGGCCTGATCTGGGCCGTGGTCTACTACCTGTCGCCGAACGGCACGTGGCCGATCCCGGGTATCGGTGCTTGGAACCTGGCAATCGCCTTCGCGATCATTATGGTCGGATTCATCATGACGATGTGGTGGCGCTGAGCGGCGAGATCCCCTCGCGGCAGCCAGCTCCATATCGACGGTAAGCGACGTTACGGTTTGGCGGTGGCGCGGCATGGTGCTGCGCCACCGCCAAACTGTGTTGTTGTCATACCCTTTTCGCGGTTTCACTGCTTCACGGTGCGGACGATGACATGACGGCCATCGACGGACGTCGTGCCGAACAGATACACATCGCCGCCGTCTGCCAGCTTGAGTTTCCTGCGCAGCTGGACAGCGGTCAACGGGAAGTTGCGCACTGCGATATTCGCCCTGTCGACGCCCGCTAGAGCCCGTTTCAGCTCTTTTTTGCCCATACCCGCGATGGTTTCAATGACAAATCCCCGGCCGGGAAACTGCGGCGCCGGCGTGCCCGATATCAGCAGGTGGCTGTTCGGGCCGATCTGGCGCATACCATAATGGTCCTCCAGCAGCGCGAAACAGCCGCCCTTCATCAGCGAAGCGTTCGGCTCGTACAGATATCTGGGCTGTTCCGGAGCGGCGTGTGACGGCTCTGCAGACCCGCCCTGACTGCCTTTTTCTCCTGCGGCGGCGAGGACCACGCCGTCAGAATCCGCGCCGGTCTTCATGTCATGGACGTATCCGAATACGTCGCCATCGTTGACGCAGATCACGCGTACGGCGTCGTGCGAACCGCGGTCGAGCACCAGCAGCAGTTCCTTGCATTCGTTGCCTGTGGAGACGATATGCACTTCGCCGACCGAACCGTTGAAGTCCGCAACCGTCTTTCGCCAATCCAGCATCGGAGACAGCTTGACCATGACGTGCGGCGAGACGGCCAGCAGACGGTCTTTCAGCGCGAGTACGTCCGGCGTGCAGTCGGCGATGGCATAGGTTCGGCCGCCATGCGCGTCACGTCGCGCGGGGTCGAGGTAGATCAGCGCGATGGGAACGGCTGTAGCTGAATCGACTGCGGCCGAGTCTGCGGAGGCGGCGCGGGCGTCAACGACGCCGCGCAGCCAATCCTCCGCATCGCCGTTGATCACATCCATGTGCGGGAGTCCCAGCGCCCGGAAATTATGAGCCGCGAGCTCGCACAGGTGAGGCTGGCGCTCCACATAGACCGCCCGGCTGAATCCACGCGCGATATACGAGCAATCGACGCCGAATCCGCCGGTCAGGTCGACCATCGCACCGCCGGCGCCCGCTACGCGCCTTGCGATGCCGGCCTTGTACTGCGCGGCGAACTGGGAAGAGCACTGTTCCATGGAGATGTGCGGCGGATAGACGATGCCGTCGGTCTCGGCCCATTGCGGCAGCTTGCGGCACGCAGTCTGCCAGCCGGCGATCTGGTCGAGCGCGAATGGCAGGTCAAGCCCGTCCACGCGTTTGGCGCTGAGCGCCAGGTCGCGCACATCCTGATTGCGGTGCGCCGCAATGAACCGACTGGTCTGAGACGAAATATCCATAGTGTCATGGTATCCCGGCAGCGTCATCGCGCCCCGGCTTCGAGACCCGTAACGGATGCTCCGCAAATCAAGTTGTGCACTATCTATCCACCGGTTTTCCCCATGTTATCCACATTATTCACATACTTATACACAATTGTGGATAACTCTTATTCGCATTGTGCACATTGTCCACAATGTGTCAAAACCCATTATTTCCAACATTGTTAGAGCTCACACGGACTTATTCACCATAGTTATCCACGAGTTATACCCAACTTATACCCAAGTTGTCCACAAAGTTCTCCACATCATGTGGAAAACTACACGCATGTAATTCACATTGGTGCGACGCCTCCACCCCGAGCCATTCTCCAGTGCCCCGCCCACCCCACAAAAGTCCCATCACAAGCTCGGGGGCGGTGACGTTTTGTTGGACTTCGTTGTCTGTATGGTTGTCTGGCAGGTTATCACATGCGTTCAGCCGACGAGCCCCAGCTTGATGCGCCTGTCCATGATGCTCATCCCGTACTCGGTCTTGATGCGTTCGTCGCGGTACCATGTCATGTACTCGTCGAGCATCGTCGGCGAACCCGTCGACCGTGACGCCCGTGAAGTCGCGCTTGTGGAAGAACTCCTGCTTGAGATGGCCGAAGAACCCCTCTGCGGCCGCGTTGTCCGGGCTGCAGCCCTTCGCGCTCATCGAGCGGATCAGCCCGCGGCCCTTGCAGATGCGTATCCATTCCGGCCACTGGTAGTGGCAGCCGCGGTCCGAGTGGATGACAGGCGCCTCGCCGATCTCACCCCTGTACGAGGAGTAGCGCCTCGCGCTCCTGGACACGGGCACGAGCTCGTGCCGGGCCATCAGGCGCATGACCCGTTTGGCGGACACGACGACGCCCACGCCCCTCAATTCCAGGTGGACGCGCCTGTACCCGTAAGGCGCCTGCTGTTCTCGAACACGTCGCGCCAGGTGGGACTTTCACCGGGTAAGAGGCCAATCACATGATGTACGTCAGAGCCGGATTGCTCAGATTACAGACCAGCACGCCTGCGACGATCAGCGCCAACACCACCGCCCCGTACACCATCGTCCGGAACGTCAGGCTCTTGCCGCGCAACGCGTGCACGCCGGAAATCAGCAGCCACGTGAACACGCCGCCGACGATGAATCCGCCTACATGAGCCTGCCATGCGATGCCGCCCACCAGGAACGGCATCAGGAAGTTGACCGCCATCCAGACCAGCATCGAACGGATATCCTCGCCGATGCGCCGGTACACAACCAGCATCGCCGCGAACAGGCCGAACAACGCGCCGGACGCGCCATAGGCACCACCAAGCCACCCGGTGCCACCCGGCCACAGCGCGGCCCAGGACATCAGCCCAAGACCGCCGCCCAAACCGGAAAGCACGTACAGCGCGAGAAACGGCCAATGCCCCATCATCTTCTCCAGCACCGGCCCCACGCTCCACAACGCCAGCATGTTGAACAGGATATGCAGCACCGACTTCGGCGAATGCAGAAACATCGACGTGAGGAACATCCACGGTTGTGCGACCGCCGTCATCGGGTCGAACCGGCCGTAATAGATCATGGTTGCGAGTCCAAGAGGCCAGAACAGGCTGAACACCATCTCGACAACCCACACGGCGACGCACGCGATGATGATCGCGCTGGTGAACACGGGGCCGTTCGACCGCCACTGATATTGAATCGCCCGCTTGGAGAACAGGTTGTGCGCCGACGGCGCACCGGGAAACAAACTGAATCGGCCATTACTCATGTCATCTACTGTAGCGGAATCGCATCTCCTCGCCGGACGGTGAAACAACACGCTCCCGGCTCGTCGTGCGCACCGCCGGCAAAGCAAAAGCATTCCCGCACGCAATCGCCACATTTTTGGAATTAAGATGGAACCCAGAGTTGGTTTTGAACGGGCAAGCCAACCAGGATTGGGAAAGGAGCCGTCATGGAGAACAAGTCTTCAAACGGTTGGAAGTTCTTTGCGTTGTTCTTTGGTGCGCTGCTGGCCGCCGTGGTTGGTCTGTACATCTACAAGCAGCAGAACCCGGATTATGATCCGTGGGAGGAGCCTTGGGAGAACAGCTCGTCCCCGGTCGACCTTGGCCTGACCAAGGACGCCGACAAGGGCGACGCCGATGAGGCCGAAGCAGCCCCGGAAGCCGCCTGAGTTCATCTAACAGTCAATCGTTGTAGGCACACATGTGTCCGCGAAAAGGGCCTGTCTGCATTTCGCAGACAGGCCCTTTTCGCATGTTGTGCCGCATTGGGGCTCTGGATGGCTCACTGCATGGCGATTCCAACCTTGCCCCTCTTCGTCGAGACATGTCCCACCGCCGCCACGATCGAAAAACGGCAGCAACGTATGCGGTGCCGGCAAGCCCGAAGCGTCGTATTCGCAAGGCAAGACGCCGGTTTCGAACCTATGCGATGGCAATACCGACACCGCGTGGGGCGACTGGCAGTCCAAGGGCAGTGTGAAGCCCGAGCCTTGGGTGAGCTGGACGTTCGATGAGGCGAAGACCTTGGATTACGATCTTCCCGGATCGTTGAACATCGAGACTCAGGCGTATCCGCGTCGTTCGCGGTCGCGATCGCGTCGAATGGTGACCAGCAGCCGACCACGCCGAGCAAGCCCGGTGATGGCGATGCTTGCAAGCGGCTTCCTGCTGCTAATCGCCGCAGTCGCCGTGTTCGCCATTCGCCGCGCTGCGCAGTGATGTAAAACAAAATTCGCCCCCACCAGCGGGGGCGAATCACGTTACACGCCGTCAGTCGGCAAGCGGGCGCAGCCCGTTGGACTGATTACGTGTGCGTCCTCTAGGCGCACCGAAGGAAACGGTACAAAGGTACCGCGACTGCGGAGCAACGACGAGGACGCTCCGTAATCAGGCCAACGGGGAGGTGTGCCAGATGTTGTCGAGATAATCCTGGATCGACCTGTCGGAGCTGAAGTAGCCCGAGTTCGCGACGTTGAGGACGGCCTTGCGGTTCCACTCGAGGGGGTCGCGGTAGAGGGCTTCGATCTCACTTTGGATGCTGGAGTAGGCGGTGAAGTCCGCGAGGGTCATGAACCAGTCCTTGGTGAGCCAGTCGGCGACGAGGGGGGCGTAGGTGTTGCGGTCACCGTTGGAGAAGGTGCCGTCGGAGACCATGTCGATGGCGGCCTTCAGGCGGGGGTCGGCCTCGTAGTACTTGGCCGGCGAGTAGCCATCTTCGTAGAGCTTGTCGACCTCGTCGACGGTCATGCCGAAGAGGAAGAAGTTCTCGGCGCCGACACGCTCACGGATTTCGACGTTCGCACCGTCCAACGTACCGACGGTGAGGGCGCCGTTGAGGGCGAACTTCATGTTGCCGGTGCCGGACGCCTCCTTGCCGGCCTGGGAGATTTGCTCGTCGAGGTCGGTGGCTGGGATGAGGTGCTGGGCGAGGCGGACGTTGTAGTTCCAGGGGAAGAAGACGTGCAGCTTGCCCTTGACGTCGGGGTCGTTGTTGACGACGCGGGCGACGTTGTTGATGAGCTGGATGGTCATCTTGGCGAGGTAGTAGCCCGGGGCGGACTTGGCGCCGAAGATGACGGTGCGGGGAAGCACGTCGTCGGCGGAGACGCGGCCGGACTTGATGTCGGCGTACTTGGCGATCAGCGCGAGGATCTTGAGGGACTGGCGCTTGTACTCGTGCAGGCGCTTGACCATGGTGTTGAACATGGTGTTGGGGTCGAGGTCGAAGCCGTATTCGCGCTTGGCGTAGGCGGTGAAGTCCTCTTTGTTGGCCTGCTTGACGGCGGCGAACTTCTTGACGAATTCGTCGTCCTTGGCGAGGGGTTCGAGGCCCTTGAGCAGTTCGAGGTCGCTCAGCCACTTGTCGGTGCCGAGGCCTTCGGTGATGAGGGCGGACAGGCGCGGGTTGGCGAGGCGGATGAAGCGACGGGGGGTGACGCCGTTGGTGACGTTGGTGAACTTGTCGCCGTAGAGGTCGGAGAAGTCACGAAGGGTGACGTCCTTGAGCAGTTCGGAGTGCAGTTCGGCGACGCCGTTGACGTGGGAGCCACCGGCGGTGGCGAGGTATGCCATGCGGACCTTGGGGTTCTCCTCGTCGGTGACGATGCGCATGCGCTCGATCTTGGCCTTGTCACGGGTCTTGGTCTTGAGTTCGGCGAGGAAGTGCTCGTTGATCTCGTTGATGATTTCCATGTGGCGGGGCAGCAGTTCGGAGATCAGCTTGGCCGGCCAGACTTCCAGCGCCTCGGGCAGCAGGGTGTGGCAGGTGTAGTTGAAGGTCTTGGTGGTGATGGACCAGGCGGTGTCCCAGTCGTAGCCGTACTCGTCGATGAGGATGCGCATGAGCTCGGGGATGCCGATGACGGGGTGGGTGTCGTTGAGCTGGAAGGTGATCTTGCTCGGGAAGGTGGTCAGGTCGGGCTTGCTCTGGCCGGGGTAGAACACGCGGATGGCGTCGTGCAGGGACGCGGCCACGAAGAAGTACTGCTGTTCGAGACGCAGCGCCTTGCCCTGCGGGGTGGAATCCTCCGGGTAGAGAATCTTGGAGATGTTCTCGGCCTTGACCTGCGGCTTGACGGCGTCGAGGTATTCGGACTTGTTGAAGGTGAGCAGGTCGAATTCGTCGTAGCTCTTGGCGCTCCACAGGCGCAGCGTGTTGACGCGGCCGGATGCGTAGCCGGGGACCATGTAGTCGACGGGCACGGCGCGCACGGACCAGGCCGGCTTCCAGACCTTCTTGCCGTTCTCTTCGACGACTTCGCCGCCGAAGGAGACCTTCTGGGAACGGTTGTAGTCGATGTGGCCCCAGGGCTCTTCGTTGGTCAGCCAGTAGTCAGGCTTCTCGATCTGCTTGCCGTCCTTGTCGAAGGCCTGCTCGAAGATGCCGTACTTGTACTGGATGCCGTAGCCGAACGCGGGCACGCCGAGGGACGCGAGCGAGTCGATGAAGCAGGCGGCGAGACGGCCGAGGCCGCCGTTGCCGAGGCCCGGCTCGTGTTCGACGTCGATGACGTCCTGCGGCTCGAAGCCCAGGTCCTTGACGGCTTCGTCGAACTGGTCGATCATGCCGGCGTTGAGCAGTGCGTTACGCAGCTGCTTGCCCATGAGGAACTCGGCGGACAGGTATCCGACGGCCTTGGTGTTGCCATTGACCATGTCCTGCTGGGTCTTGAACCATGCGTCCTGCAGGTAGTGGCGGACCACCAGCGAGGAGGCGACGTACACGTCGGCGGGGGTGGCCTGCTCGACGGTGACGCCTTGGCTGTACTTCAGCTGTTCGCGGATGCCGTCCGCGAACTCGGCGGTCGTGACAGGTGACTTGGGTGCAGTGATTTCAGTCATGTCTGACTCTCTTTCCGGATTATGCTTCCTGTGTTATTATGCGACGGCTTGGTGACCACGCCAATAAGTTCCGGTGAACGCTGCGTAACGTTATGCAATCGTTTGCAGAAACATGAAATATCATACAGGATTTGCCATAAATACGCCAAATCGGCTATATATCAACCACATCTTGAGACGACAGAAAACGTTGCCACGTTGGAAAACAACGTATTGCAACACCTGACGCAAGCCCGATGAAACACTTTTGCAAAGATGCAAAGCATCCGAAACCGCACCGAGAACCGCCGGCCGATGCGAAAAGGCAATCGTCACCCCTAGAGGCACAATGGAGTCATGGCCGCAATTCGAGAACGAGACATACCCGCGGGCGAGCGCGCGTGGCAGCAGTGGAACGACGCAGCGCAGCGACTGCGCGAGGACGGGGCGGACTCGGAGTCCCTGATGCCGGCGCTGCCCCGACCGACATGGGCGATGGCGGTGCGATACACCTTATATCTGCTGGAGCGCAAGGCGCCCGGCCCCGGCGTGGAAGTGCGAGTCGCACCATGGGGAGCCGTGAAGATCCTGGATGGCCCGGCGTCCGACCCGCACAATCTCACACCGCCCGATGTCATCGAGCTCGACCCCGAGGTGTGGCTCCGTCTCGCCGCCGGCATCACCACATGGTCCCAGGAGAAGGACGCGGGGCGCATCACCGCCGTCGGCGAGCGCGACGACCTGAGCGACCTGCTGCCGCTCTGACCGGCCGCGGGCGCCCGTACTTACCGGCCTTCCGGCATGGGCGGCACCGTCGGGCTGCCGCCCATGCCGACGCACGACAATGCATCTGCCACCCGCGGCGCCTACTCCTTGACGTAATACTGCGCCTGCGCATGCACAACTCGTAGTACTTGCCGTTTTCGTCGGCCACGAGCTGGTCGTGTGTGCCATACTGGACGATCGCGCCATGGTCGGACACGGCGATGTCGTCGCAGAACTTGCACGACGACAACCGGTGGCTGATATACACGGCCGTCTTGTCGCCGACATGCCGCGGGTGGATTGCCCGAAGTGCGGGGTCGTGGTCGCGATGGTGTCGTGGGCCGAGCCGGGCAGCCGGTTCACGCGCGACTTCGAGTCGGAGTGCGCGTGGCCGGTGAGCGTCGCGAACCAGAAGACGGTCGGCGGTTTCCCGCATATCGTATGGAGGACCGCGGGAGACATCGCCCGCCGGGTCGCCGAACGGCTCGGAACGGCGATGCCCTCGCCGTTCGACGGCCTCGCCGCGATCGGCGTGGCTACAATGTGTTAGACAGTCCGATGAGGGACGAATGATATGAGATTGGAGGCCGACGATGGCCGGCCCGAAACATCCCCCGCCACTACGACGAGGCGTTCAAACGGCAGATCGTGCAGTCGTGCGAGAGCGGCAAGCCATCCCGGGAGATCAGGGCCGAGTACGACATCGCGCGATCGACCCCGCGGTGCCGGTATTCGCACGAAGGCAGGCGTGATACGGGCCAACTCCGCCCGCTACCCGATATCAGCGCGATGCAGGATGCCGGGCGTTCCCCGCTCCACCTACTACTGGATGACCGGGCATCCCGGGACGGAGCGTGCGGATTGTGTTTCTGCAAGTTGGTGTCCACAGTACGGGCACTTTTTCAGCAGCGTAGGCGGCTGGTTTCCAACAGAAACTGCGCCGTCGGAACCCGCCGCCCTTTCCTTCCCGGCTATCTGGTCATGAGGGCGTGCTCGCTACGGTAGGAGCCTCCCTCGAATCCGGTGAGCCTTCCGTGGCGCACGGTGCGGTCGATCGGCATGTAGCCGAACTCGTCGATGACCGGGAGCCTCGCCCTGGCGATCTGCCGGAGCTCCGCGTCGAGCCGCCCCCGTTTCGCGCGGCGCAGCCGCATGAGCAGCCCGGTCGCGGTGAAGAACCCGACCGGTATCGCGCGCATGCACGCGAGCCTGCCCAACGCGACCGCGAGATGCGTCTTGCCGGTGCCGACGGGCCCGTAGAGCACGAGATTGAATTGACACGCCATTCTGGACTACTTCAATTTGGCAAAACACACATCAGCACGGTGTACACCACCCAGGTCAGGGAACACGGCATGCTTCCCTCGACCGGCACGGTCGGCGACTCATACGACAACGCCATGACCGAAAGCGTCAACGGCGCGTACAAGACCGAGCTGGTGTGGCGGCGCAAGCCATTCGCCGACCTGGCCGAGCCAGAATTGGCGACGTTCCGGTGGGTCTCGTGGTGGAACTCGAAGCGTCTCCACCAGTCGCTGGGCTGCAGGACACCGGAACAGATCGAAACCGAGTATCATGCAAACCAAGCGGCACAAGCCGTCTCACAATAAAAGGGGAACAGAAATCAGGCCACTTCAGGCAGCCTCATCGCGCTCGTCATGCTCCGCTGCGACGGACTCGACATACACCTACCACAACCAAGAACCTAACCCACGAAAACAGCAGAAGCCCCTCAACTCTTCAATTCCACTACAAAGGTCACATCACGGCATACGCACGCCGACGCGCGTATGCGTGCACGACTCCAGCAACGAGCCGTACCCGCCGTTAGATGGCAGGCTTCAGTATCGTGACGCCATGCGTT